>Ga0256406_1004073_pt1 | contig 17239 bp, 18 predicted proteins | sample RumenRJG_03DNA_FD_185986 | JGI IMG/M metagenome (GOLD analysis project Ga0256406, IMG submission 185986) | Bovine rumen microbial communities from Lethbridge, Alberta, Canada - RJG_03 | ecosystem: Host-associated > Mammals > Digestive system > Stomach > Rumen | place: Canada: Alberta | collected...
GCTTATCGGCGTCGGCGTACGCCTTGGAGAGGGCGTTCTTCATCAGGATGTCCGAGATGTCCTCGATTATCCCGGTGTCCCATTCGTCCGGGGACCTCTCGGTGACCACGATGACCTGCGAGCGAACGGAGTTCTCGTCGTTGACCTCCGGGCGGCGGATCTCGAGGCCGTCGAGGATATCCTCCACCCTGCGGCCGTTGATGACGATGTCGTTGGGGCCCTCCTGCTCCACGCTCTCGTACTTGGTGGAGACGCCGGCGAACTTCATCTCGACGACGAGATGGTTCATGTACTCGTCCATCTCCTTGACGGACTTCCTTCTGATGTCCTTCCCCTCCGGCGCCTTGGGGTCTCCGGAGTGATGATACACGATGTTCACTAGTGCCATTGCGCCACTGTATCGCGGTTATCCTGCATAAAAACAATGCGGAGCAGGATGTCTAAGACGGTTCCCGCTCCACAGATCCTGCTTCTATGGGGTACGTTGCGCATAAGGTGCGGCGGCCCGTCATTCCATTTCCGAGAGGATCTTGGCGGCCTCTTCGTCGCCCTGCTCGGCGGCCCTCTTAAGGAAGGACACCGCCTTCCCGCGGTCGGATGCCAGGAGGATCTTCCCCGCCAGCAGCTGGGCGCCGGCATGTCCCAGCTCGGCGGACCTCGACAGGACCTCGGCTGCGCCTGCCGGGTCTTTCTCCGTCCCGTTCCCGCGGAGCATCATGGAGCCTACGGCGAACAGGGCATCCGAAAGCGCATCCTCGTCCGATGATGAGTCCTCCGACGCCTTCCTGTAGAGGGCGAGGGCTTTCTCCGGGTCCTTGGGCCCCCCGATCCCGTTCTCGTACATGTAGGCCAGATTGTAGGCGCACGGGCCGTGGCCCCTGTCCGCACCCCATCTGTACCACTTGGCGGCCGACGCCGGGGACTTCTCGAGGCAGATCCCGTTCTCGTAGATCTGCCCGAGCACGTACATGGCGGTCTCGGAGCCGCCTTTAGCGGCCTGCTCCAGCCAGTAGACGGCGGTGTACACCGACTGGCCGGTGCAGATGCCGTCCAGGTACGCCAGCCCGATCTCGAGCTGGGACTGCGGGTCCTCCGCCCTCTTCAGCGTCGCGCAGTACTTCGGGCCCTCCGGCTCTCCTTCGTCCTCCTCCAGCTCCTTCCTGGCGCCGGAGCTGCCCCACCTGGCCGCCTCCAGGAAAAGGTGCCTGGCGACCGTCTCGGACCTGTCGACGCCGAGACCCAGGCGGTAGAGCCTCGCGAGGTGGATCTTGGAGCCCGTGTTCCCCTGCCTCGCCGCCCTTTTGAAAAGGACGGCGGCCGTCCCGCAGGAGCGGTTGACGTTCATCCCCCTCTGGTACATCCTCCCCAGGTTGACCTGTGCGGGCGCGAAGCCCGAGATGTTCCCCTTCTGGAACCAGGTCATGGCAGCATGGAGGTTGAGGTCGCCTCCGTCCGGGTCGAGGTAGATCAGGCCGAGGTTGTTCTCCGCCCTCACGTTGCCGGCGGTGGCGGCGCGCTCGTTCATCTCGATGGCATACGAACGGGACCGTTTCACTCCCAGCCCCGCCTCGCTCAGGAACGCGATGGCCGCGGCGCAGTCTATGTCGCCCTCTTCGCAGCCGCGGTCGTACCATTTGGCGGCCTCGCGGTACGACTGCTTCGTGCCGTGCCCGCTCTCGAACATCGTGCCCAGGAGGAACATGGCGCGGACGTTGCCGCGGGAGGCCGCTTTCTTGTAGAGCTGGAACGCCTGCACGTAGTTCTGGTCCCCGTCGGCGCCGATGCGCCAAAGGTCCGCCTGGCGGATCATCTCGGAGGCAGATTTCGGACGGCGCTTCCCAGAGGAAATCATAAGCGCTCATCAATTGTGACATGGATATAAACTGATTGCAGCCGGCGGCCGCGTTGCCTATTCGCGGGGGCTATGCCGCCTGCATCTCCAATCGCCAGTTTTATAATGCCGTCGCTGCGTCCTGCGTTCATGTCCATCCTTTTCGACAGGGACGGGGAGTACAAGGTCGTGATCCTCGTCAGGCAGGACATCAAGATGTCCAAGGGGAAGACGGCCGCGCAGGCGTGCCATGCGGCCGTATCCTGCGCCCTCCAGGCCGAGAAGAGATCGCCCGCCGATTACCGTGCCTGGGACTCGGGCGGGGCGAAGATCTCCGTGCTGAAGGTCCCGGATGAGCGGACGCTCTTCGAGTTCAAGGAGATCGCCAAGGCCAACGGCATCCCGTGCTCCCTGGTGTGCGACGCCGGCAGGACGGAAGTGGAGCCCGGGACGTACACCTGCCTCGGGCTGGGGCCGAAGAAGCAGTCCGAGCTCGACAGGTTCACCGGCGACCTGAAGATGCTCTGATCCCGGCCACGATTGTCTCTGGGTCATCTGCGGACATGAGCCCGGACATCAGGCAGACGCCGGCGGCGCCCGCTTCCGCCGCAAGGCGGGCGGCAGGGGCGTCCATCCCGCCTATGGCCAGGACCGGGACGCTTGATGAGGCGCATACTTCCCTCAGAGCCCCGAACCCGGCGGCAGGCTTCCCGGGTTTGCAGGAGGTCTCGCAGACATTGCCGAAGACGAGCATGTCCGCGCCGAGTCTGCAGGCATCGGCGGCCTCCAGGAGAGAATGGACCGAGACGACCGCCTTCATATGCGCCGGCCTTCCTTTCTCTTCCAGTTCCGCGAAGGTCATCCACGCCCCGTCAGCCCCCAGCTCCTCGGCGCGGTCCGCCCCGCCGTGGGCGATGAACTCCGTCCCGAAGCTCTTGCAGATATCCATGATCAGATGTGCCAGCTCCATGTACTCTGCACGTCCCAGGTCCCGTTCGCGCAGAACGACGGCGTCGGCCCCGCCGCGGCAGATAAGCTCGATCTGCTCCGCCAGGGGCCGGACGCAGTGCTTCCGGTCGGTGACGGAGACGATCAGCATCGGTCGGACCTCACGTAATCGTTGAACACCGGCTGCAGCCCTTCGGCCCTCAGGTCGCGGACGACCTCCTCCACGCCTCTTCTGTCGGAGAGGTCGAACTGACCGTCGCCCTGGTCCTTCACCGTGCTGTGCCCTCCGATCCTGACGGACGACCCGGCGGAGATCTTGGTGGCGCAGATGTTCACGATCCCGTCGCGGAACCTCGGCAGCTCCCTGGTGGAGATGGTCTCTCCGGCGAACGGCATGAACAGCCTGTACGCCATCGCCGTCTGCAGGAGGTCCCTCTCGGTGACGACGGTGTCGTCAGTCGGGTGGCTGCTGCACGGCCTCAGCCTGGGCAGAGAGTAGGAGATCTCCGCCCAGGGGTACTTCCTCTGCAGGAGGTATCCGTGGAGCCCGCAGGCGAACGCGTCCTTCCTCCAGTCGGGCCTGAGGCCCAGGAGCGCGCCGAACGCGACGCCCCTCATCCCGCCCATGAGCGCCCTCTCCTGGGCGTTGAAACGGTAGGACATGATCCTCTTCGCCCCTCCGGCGTGGAACTTCCTGTAGGTCTCCGGGTCGTAGGTCTCCTGGAACACCGTGACGTAATCGGCGCCGCAGGCATGCAGCCTTCCGTACTCGTCCGAGTTCAGGGGATAGACCTCCAGCCCGATGCTGGAGAAGTGCTTCTTCGCCTCCTTCACGCACATCTCGATGTACGCGGGATCGGAGTATTCCCTGGATTCTCCGGTGAGGATGAGTATCTCCGTCAGCCCGGTGGCGGCGATGTTGGACATCTCGATCTCCACCTCTTCCGGGGTCAGACGGGCGCGCCGGATGTCGTTGTCATGGTTGAACCCGCAGTAGAGGCAGCGGTTGTCGCAGTAGTTGGAGGCGTACAGGGGGGTGAACATGCAGACCGAGTTCCCGAAATGGCTGCGCGTGACCGCCCTCGCCTTGGCCGCGATGTCCTCCATGAAGGGGACGGCCGCGGGGGAGAGGAGCGCGCCGAAGTCCTCCGGGCCGAGCCGGTCGGCCGCGAGCGCACGCCTGACGTCCCTCTCGCCGAACGATCCCGGATCGTACGCGGACTGCTCCTCCATGACCTCGTCCATGATGCCGTTGGGGATGGCCTCCATGTGCGGCATGTAGGCGCATGCATCGTACTCGGTGCGGTAGGCCATCTCGCTGCCTCAGGAACCCGGTCAGCGGGCTCGATGCCTCGCCCCTGTCGGAGAGGACGCGTCCCGGCCCGGAGAGATATGCCAGACGCCCGGCCTCGATGGCCAGCCTGAACGCCCTGGCCATGGCAGGAACGTCCGAGGCGGTGGCCACAGCGGTGTTCGCCATGACCGCGGCGCATCCCATCTCCATGGCCTCGCAGGCCTGGGACGGGCGCCCGATTCCGGCATCGACGATCACCGGCAGGTCGATCTCCTCGACCATCATCTTTATGAAATCCTTGGCCAGGAGGCCGCGGTTGCTCCCGATGGGGGCGGCCAGGGGCATCACGGCCGCCGCCCCGTTGGCGGCCATGGTTCTGGCCGCCTCCAGGTCGGGCATCATGTACGGGAGCGGCACGAAGCCGTCATCGGCCAGGAGCTTGACGGCCTTCGCGGTCTCCGCGTTGTCCGGCAGCAGGTAGCGGGTGTCGCGGACGATCTCGATCTTGATCATGTCCCCGCACCCGAGCTCCCTGGCCAAGCGGGCGATGGTGAGGGCCTCCTCCGCGTTCCTGGCACCTGAGGTGTTAGGCAGCAGGGTGACGCCTTCCGGCATGTAGTCGAGGACGTTCTCCCTGCCCCCGCTGTTCACCCTGCGGACGGCCAGCGTGGCGATCTCCACGCCGCCCTCCCTGATGACCCTGTCAGTCATGTCCAGCGAGAACTTCCCCGATCCGAGGATGAACCTGGATTTGAAATGCCTCTTGCCGATGACCAGATCGTCTTCCGTCAGAACCCCTCCTTTTCCCGCCTGCTATCGGATGCCCTGTATTTGGATACGATGGCATCGACGGCGGCGTCCGCCATCAGCGCGGCGCAGGCGGTCACCTTGGGGGCAGCGACCCTGGGAGGGGATACGCCGCCGTCCGTCATGTCGCCGCAGACCGTGACGAGCTTTCCAAGGTGCCTCCTGACGATGCGGTCGGCATCGCCGAACCCGCTCATCCCGTTCCCGCATATCACCGGCGTCCCGGGCATCTTCTCGAGGACCGCCGATACGAGCATGGCCTTGTCCTCCGGGCCGTCGAGGGCCTCGATGACCACGTCGCACCCGCGCATTATCTCCGGGATGTTCTCAGGGCTGAGGCGGACGGCATGCCCTTCGAAGGCGATCCCGGGGCGTATGCGCCTCAGGGCCTTTTCGGTGGCCTCGGTCTTGAGGAGTCCCAGATCATCGATTCCGTAGTTCTGGCGGTTGAGGTTGCTCGGCTCCACCCTGTCGAAGTCGGCGGCGACGATGCGGCCGATCCCCGAACGTGCCAGCATGGCGGCGATGTTGGAGCCCAGCCCTCCGAGGCCGGCGATGCCGGCGGTCGCTCCCGAGAGTGCCTCGGTCATGCCCGGAGGATTCCTGGCGAACATCTCCTCTTCAGGGCCGCTCCCGTCTTCCGGCCGCATCATCCTCCGCCCACGAAGCTGACGATCTCCATCTCGTCCCCGTCCGAGAGCTTCCTCTTATCCATCTCGGCCCTCGGGACGACCTCCCCGTTGAGCAGGACGGCCGAGCGCAGCGGGTCGTAGCCGCGGCCCCTGAGCCATCCGGAGACGGTCTTCCCCGCTGGGTCCTCCGCTTCCTCCCCGTTGACCTTCATGCTCTGCGCCTGTCGTTGAGGATCATGGTCTTGAGTTCATGGGCCGCCTTCCCGATATCGGGCGCGGCCATGATCGCGGACACCACGCACGCGCCGTCGGCGCCGGCATGGATGACGTCGAGGATGTTCCCGCGGTTGATGCCCCCGATGGCGACCAGCGGCACATCCCCGAGCTCTTTCTTGATATCGTATATGATGTCGAGGCCCAGCGCCTGCTTGGCGTCGGGCTTGGTCTTGGTGGTGAATATCGACCCGACGCCCAGGTAGTCCGCGCCGTCCTCGATGGCCTTCCTCGCCTCTTCCACGGTGGAGACGCTGGCGCCGATGATCATGTCGTCACCGGTCAGCCTGCGGGCCTCCCTCACCGGGATGTCTGTCTGGCCCAGGTGCACCCCGTCGGCATGTGCCAGCACGGCCACGTCGACCCTGTCGTCCACGATGAAGATCTTGTTGAGGCGGTCGGCCTCCTTCTGCATCAGGCGGGCCTGTTCCAGCTGGAGCCCTCCGTCCATGGACTTCCCCCGGAGCTGGACGACGTCGGCCCCGGCCTCGTAGCAGAGCCTGGCGGCCTCAGCCTCCGTGGTCTTGCCCAGCATGGCGCGGTCGGTTATCGCATAGAGGTCCATCAGTCCCATTCAATCGAACCTCGCCAGCGAATCGGCGTTCCCAGGTTCCATGGAGTAAAGGGTGTCCAGGACCTTCGTCTTGAAGGAGGCGGGCCCGAAGACCTTCCCGCCCTTCACGGCCAGTTCCGCGGCGGTGTTGAACACCGTTATGCCGGCGGCGACGCTCTCAGCCGAGACTCCGCAGGCCCCGATGTAGCAGCCGGCGACCGAGGAGACCATGCAGCCAGTGCCGGAGATCTTCCCAAGCAGAGCGTCCCCGTTGCGCAGGGTATAGGTCTTCTCCCCGTCCGATACGTAATCGGTCTCCCCTGTGGCCGCCGTAACTGCTCCGGTGCGCTGTGCCAGCGTCCTGACGGCGGCGGCCGTGTCGGTCCCTCCGTGCGAATCGACGCCCTTCACCTCCCCTCCGGTGCCGGCAAGGACCCCGATCTCCCCCGCGTTGCCCTTGATGACGGAGACCTTCACCTCCCTGAGGATCCTCTCGGCGGTCTGGGTCCTGTAGGGGGTCGCCCCCGCCCCGACCGGGTCGAAGAGCACAGGTATGCCGTGCTCGTTGGCGATCTTCCCTGCCTGGACCATGGACTCGACGGTGCGGACGTTCAGCGTGCCCATGTTGAGGACCACCGCCGAGGCCAGCGGGACCATCCCGGGGAGGTCCAGGGCCTCGTCGGTCATGACGGGGGATCCTCCGGCGCAGATGGTGGCGTTGGCGCAGTCGTTGACCGTGACGTAATTCGTGATGTGGTGGACCAGGGGGCATGCCGCCCTGACCCTGCCCATCATCTCTCCGGGTTGGAAGGACATGCAGGGAACATGCACATCCTACGTAAAAACCACAGCCCGGGATGTACCGCGGACGCGCGCCCGGAAGGAAGGAGAAGAAAAAGAACGCGCATATAAGAAAGAAGGCGCGGGCATCAGCCAATAGTTAAATATGGTCTTCAGAATAGCCACTCGGTAAAATGGCCGATGAAGAGGACGTGAAACCGAGGAAAGAGCGCGAGCCCATTTCCCTGGTCTGCCTGATTGTCATTGTCGTTGCGACCATCGCGGTCGTCGGTGCATACGTCAATGACCACATGATCAACGATGGGAACGATACGGAGGCCGACACCGGCAGCACTGTGGTCACTGACTACACCCTGTCGCTGTACGACTACTATGACAACGGCGGCGCGATCTACCAGACCACCGTGGAGAGCATAGCTGATTCGACCCAGTGGGTCCACTCCGCCGGTTATACAGAAGCGACGTCCTACAGCACATTCTCGGTGACCATCGGGTCCGGGAGCGTCCTCCAGGCGTTCAACGATGCCCTCTACGGCGCGAAGGAAGGGGACAAGATCCGCCTGGCAATCCCGCTCGGCGAAGGCTACACTGCTTCCAGCACCACGAAGTCCGCATCGATGAGCGGCCTCACCACCCCGACGAGCGTCACGATGGCTGCATCCGAGTTCACCAACATGTACTCTGATGTCTCTGTTCCCTCCAACGGGGCTGCAACCGCCATCGAGAAGACCGTTCTCGGATGGAGCGGCATCGCCACTGCCAGCAGTGATGGCAAAGTCACTGTCACATACATGCCGACTGCGGGAGAGGAGTATACTATCGTGGAAGGCAGCTTCGGCACTGTGAAGGCAAGTGTCAGCACTGTTTCGGGCGGAGTTATCACATTCAGTCTCGTGATCTCCAATACCCAGACCGTGACCGACCAGTACTCCGACGATCTCGACGGTTTCAGCGAGATCAAGATGATCAAGCTCAGCCTCTACAATGTGACCGCCGGCAGCGATGTTATCTCCGGGACCGTTTACATCAACGGCCTCAACAGCGGCAACGGCGAGTTCAGCTACAGGACCCTGGCCGAGAACTACAACACCGTCCTGTACTACGTCATCACCGTCAAGTCGGTCAGCTGAAACCTTTCGGCCCGGAACATTCCGGGCCTATCCCGTCCCGGCATCGGCCGGACGGGTCTTTTTTTCCATTCCTTGAATGAAACCCTGTCAGAACGAAGGATCGGGAGCCATTCCCGCATCGCCAATTTTCAGATGATGGAAAATGCGGCCGGGCATATCCCGGCCGTAAGGGGGTTTCAGTTCGAGATCTTGGAGAGCTTCGAGAGGACGTCAGCAGGGTCCCTGCCGAGCACGTCCACTTTCACGCTGTCCCCGGAGATGTCGGCGACGGCGTCCGGGAACCCGCGAGAGTGCTCCGAGATAGCCTCCCTGACCGTCTCCGCGATGCTCCTGTGCCTCTTCCTGACCAGGGAGACTTCCAGGCCGGCATCCTCCATCTTCTCGACGAACTCCTCATCGCAGCGGAACCAGGCGGCGCAGCGGACCGAGGGGTCGGCCTTCATGGCCTCGGCGATCACGAACGAGATGTGCTCTGCAGCCCCGTAGCGGGCATCGGCCGGCTTCCCATTTCCGGGAACGATACCTCCGTCGAAGGCAGCTATGTCCTCGGGGCCTGCCGCGCCCTCCTTCGCATAGGCTATGTTCAGCCCTTCCGGGAAGGATCCTGCCGGCAGTTCGGAGGCGATCCCGGCGGCGGCCTCGTCGAGAGCCTTCAGCACATCGGCGCCGTCCCCGCAGGGAGCTTCCGGTATGCCGGCGGCGGCGTTCACGATGGGGACCCCCTTCCCTATGGAGTACTGGGTCTCCAGGGACTTCTGGATCATCTTCCTGGATTCCAGGACGGAGGCCATGAGGTCGAGGCCGTTTGCCATATGGGCGGTGATGTAGGATGACAGCACGCACCCGGAGCCATGGCCGGCAGGGTACGGGAGCCTGGGGTTCCTTATCCTGTTGATCCTGGAGGAGACGTACAGGTAATCCGTGACGTTCGCGTCGTTCATGTGACCCCCCTTGAGGAGCACGGCGGAGCCTTCCTTACCGATTATCTCGCATGCGTAGGTGGCATCGTCCTCGTTCTCGATCCTCATGCCGGCGAGGACCTCGGCCTCGTGCCTGTTAGGGGTGACGAGCTCGGCGATGGGGAGGAGCCTCTCCTTCATCGCTCTGACGAACGAACCGTCATGCAGGCTGGCGCCGACAGTGGCGACCATGACGGGGTCCACTATGAGCGGCACATCGTGGTCTTCGAGGGCATCGGCCACCGTGTCCACGATCTCGGCGCTGAATAGCATCCCGGTCTTGACCGCGCGCACATCGCAGTCGCTCAGGACGGCATCGAGTTGCGCCTGTACCATCGATGCGGGGACGGGCATGATCTTGGTGACCTCCCTGGTGTTCTGCGCTGTGACCGCGGTGATGACTGTGGCGGCGTGGACCCCGACGGAGGCCATGGCCTTGACATCGGCCTGGATGCCGGCGCCTCCCACAGAGTCCGAACCTGCCACCGATAAGGCTGTTCTCATAATATCCGGCCCTATCCGCTCGCCTCTTATATAGTTAAACAGTGGGCCCCGCCGGCGCGGGCATTCTGATATTCATTTAATGCATACGCGGGCGCGTCTTTTATTATTATAAGAAAACGTCTACAATCGCGGATAAATATCTAAATCTGGATTGGCGGGGCATGGGAAAGACCAGCGTGCACTTCATTCTGAACGACAAGAGCGATTACAAGGACCTCGCTCCGATTTTCGAGGAGCTGCTGGTATCCGCGCTCACCGTGGCCGACCAGGTCCCGGACGCCGAGGAGCTCCAGATGATCGTGAACATGAACGTGTCCGATCTGTCCGAGAACCGCAAACCGGAAGGCTACATCAGGAAAGCGAGGATCAGGATGATCTTCCCGATCGACCGCAAGGAGTTCTATTTCCAGAGCTACAACCCCAAGGCAGTGGACCTCTCGAAGATCAAGGAGGGGACGTCCCAGATCCTCTCCAAGGCCGGGATCGGCTTCGAGATCACGGAGGACGACGATATTCTTTTCGACCTTCATCCGAAGAAATAAACGGGCACGATAAGAATAAAATTCACGTTTTATTCCCAATCGAATTATATTAACAATAGATAATAAGTAGTTAGGAATATCATAATATCCATCAGAAGCAGCAAGAGGCTGCCTGAAAGGAGACATGAATATGGCACTGTTCGGAAAGAAAGATGAGAAAGAGATTGAAAGCAAACCCTTCCGCGTAGATGACGCCCACGATGTCCCGGCCGGACCCCTGAACCCCCAGGGATACAGGTTCGAGACCATCCAGATCCACAAGGGCCAGGAGAAGCCCGCCGAGGACTCCTCCAGGGCCGTCCCGATATACCTGACCTCCTCGTACGTCTTCAAGGACTCGAAACAGGCGTACAACAGGTTCGCGCTCAAGGAAGGCGGAAACATCTACGGCAGGCTCACCAACACGACTCAGTCCGTCTTCGAGGACAGGATCGCCGCCCTCGAGGGAGGCGCCGCCGCCCTCGCCGTCGCATCCGGAGCAGCCGCCGTGACCTACGCCGTCACCGCTCTGGCACTTTCCGGGGATGAGATTCTGGCCGCCGACAACCTCTACGGCGGGACCATCAACCTGTTCACCTACACTCTGAAGGACAACTACGGGATCACCACCCAGTACTTCGACCCTACCGACCTCGCCGACCTGGAGTCCAAGATCAACGACAAGACCAAGGTCATCTACGCCGAGACCTTCGGGAACCCCAACTCCGATGTGACCGATGTCGACGCCATCGCTGAGATCGCCCACAAGCACAAGATCGCGTTCGTCGTCGACAACACCTTCGCCACCCCCTACCTGTTCAGGCCCCTGGAGCACGGAGCCGACATCGTCGTCGAGTCCGCGACCAAGTTCATCTCCGGCCACGGTACCGTCATCGCCGGTGTCATCATCGAGAGCGGGAAGACCGACTGGAAAGCGTACGGAAGGTACTCCAACCTTACTCAGCCCAACCCGTCCTACCACGGCCTGGTCTTCGCCGATCTCGGTCCCGGCGCGTTCGTCACCTGGATAAGGGCCATCCTCCTCCGCGACACCGGTTCGACCATCTCGCCTGTGACCGCCTTCGCGCTGCTGGTGTCCCTTGAGTCCCTCTCGCTCCGTGTCGACAGGCAGGTCGAGAACTCGCTCATAATCGCCAAGTGGCTGTCCCAGAACCCGCACGTCAAGTACGTCAGCCACCCCTCCCTCCCGAACACTCCGACCCACGCGCTGTACGAGAAGTACTTCCCCAACGGCGCCGCGTCGATCTTCACCTTCGAGGTGAACGGCACCGGCGAGCAGGCGCAGAAGCTGACCGAGAGCCTCACCCTGTTCAGCCTCCTGGCCAATGTCGCGGATGAGAAGTCCCTCATCATCCACCCCTCGTCGACCACCCACTCGGAGCTGACCGAGGAGGAGCTCGCGAAGATCCACATCTACCCGACGACCGTCAGGATCTCCATCGGGGCCGAGAACGTCAAGGACCTCATTGCGGACCTCGACGCCGGATTCAAGAAGGTCTTCGGCAACTGATCCCGCCGGGCCCGCCCTTGGAAGGGAGCGGGCCCTCAAACTTCTTCCTCCTTTTTCCTATGCTAGATCTTATTCCGTTCAAGCAGAGTCCGCTGCAGCTGTAAAAGCAGGCCTGTCAAAATACGGTTGATATCAGGGTATGCGCGGATTCGTCTTCTCTCCGGGCGGGTGAGACTGGAGATAGACGTAGAACGGATGGACATACGGAGAGTCCACATAATCCATGAAATCTGGGTCCACTTTCTCGAGGATCCTGACGAGCATCCCTCTCAGAGAAGCGATCTCGTCCACGGAGAAGTCGTCGAAATAGTGGTTGACGCGGTCCTGAACCTTTTTCATCACCCTGTCGGCGATCCTCTTCCCCTCGTCAGTCAGGAAAATGGAATATTTCTTGCCGCTGGGGGTTTTCCGATCGTCGTAGACCAGGCCCTTCTCGCGGAGGACGTTGATCACACGGACCGTGTTGGCCTTGTCCATATCCAAGAAATGGGTGAGCTCCATGATCGTCTGACCGTTCTGGAGGTCTAGAGCGATAAGATAGGACGCATGCGCGCTGGTCAGTCCGAACTCGGAAACATCATCGAACATGGCCTTTTTCATAAGATGGTTGACACGGTCGAAGAATATCGGGAGGAATGAATTCCAATAGGCATTGTCCTCATCCTCCTGCCCGCGTATGATGACCCCTGCCGGAAGGTACTCGATGTCGTCCGACGGGTCCTTCTCGAACATTTTCTTGAGGTACTTGCGGTTCTTCTCGTCTGTACCTATCTCCTTTTCGGAGGCTGTGTCCTTCATAGATGCCATCAACCAATTAAGATAGGTTAAGTGAAGACGGTTTAATATCGTTTCAGTCTGCGATGTCCTCCTCACGGCATTTCCCTCTGCGTGTAAGATCATTCTTCCTGCCTGCGCTGAGCGGACCTCCTCCTCCGTGATATCAGCCAGAAGATGATTCCAACAGCCGTCCATGCTGTGACGATCGCCCACTCGATGCCGCTGAGCGATACGCCGGTCCCAGGGATGACGTAAAGGGCCACCATAAGCCCGGACATGAAGGCGGCAGATGCGCCTATGAAGGTCGGATGGCGGACCTTGAAAGGTCTCGGCATGTCTGGCTCTTTCGTTCTGAGGCGCATGAACGAGGCGGCCACGAGGAAATATGCAAGGCAGCACCCCAATGTGCCGGCGTCGACGACCCAGGAGATCGTCACGCGGCCGAAGAACGGCGCGATCATGGATATCGCTCCCACGAATGCGATGGCGGCCGCGGGAGTGCCGTGACGGCTGTGGATCTTCCCGAACACCGCAGGCATCATCCCTGACTCGGACATGGCGCAGAGGGCGCGGCTTCCTCCGATGAGGAAAGAGTTCCAAGAGGTCACGACCCCGCACAGGCCTCCGACCAGAATGATCTTGGACATGGCCTGGTTCCCTAAAGCGATCGCCATCGCGTCTGCGGTAACAAGCCCGTTCCCGGTCATAGAGGCCTGTATCTGCGATTCATCCATCACCGATCCGACGCTCAGGATTATCATCCCGTAGAAGGCGACGGCCAAGATTATCGAGAGGATGATGACGCGCCCGACTGTGGCGAACGGAAGGTCGATCTCTTCCGCCGCCTGGGGGATCACATCGAACCCTATGAGGAAGAACGGGGTGACGATCATGACGGAGATCACGCCCATGACGGCATCTCCTCCTGAACCGGAGAAGGCATTCTCGGAGATGTTGGCAGGGTCTCCGGAAAACAGTGAGGCGGCGGCCAGAAGCACGCCTGAGGCGCAGATGATCAAAGTGAACAATGTTTGGAGGCGGGCCGCGGTGCGCACCCCGCGGCAGTTGATGTATGTGATGGCCGCCGCAATCGCTACCGCCGATATGACCCAGGTGGCGTAGATGTCGTAGCCTTCGACAGTGTAGAGATATCCCTGGAGGAATTCCGGGTAGATGTACGAGAATATCATCGGTATGGTGCAGGATTCGAAGCACACCACGCTGACGTAACCCAGTATCAGGGCCCAGGTGCATATGAAAGAGACAGTGCTGTTGAAAGCACGCTGGCAGTAGATCTTCTCGCCGCCGCATTTGGGCATGGCGGAGACCAGTTCCGCATAGGTCATCCCCACGAAGAATATCATCAGGCCGCCGAGGATGAACCCGATCGATGCCCCGATGACGCCGCCGTCGGAGATCCAATCTCCCGTTGAAATGACCCAGCCCCAGCCGATCATCGCTCCGAAAGCAAGGACGATGACATCTTTCCTGCGCAGGACCCGCCGGAATCCGGAATCGCCGGTCCCTTCACATTCAGCCATATCCAGTCACGACTCGTCTAATAATGGTTCGATAGGATGCCCGGCGGCCTGAACTGGCAGATCGCCGGGCTGTGTGGCAATACTAGAGGAGCGCCGGGGATACCGGCGCTGCAGATATGTTCCGGTCAGCTCTCTGTACCGCCCTCCTGTCTTTCCAGTTCGGCATCCTCCTCCATCGCGACCTTGTCCTCCGTCTTGTGCATGACCTGGTAGAGCATCATGCCGCTCACGTAGAGCAGGACGACGATGACCAGGATCTTGAGCCAGAACAGAGGCAGGCTGGTAACGAAGAACATGGCGACGAGCGGTCCGAAGAGGCCTATCGTGCTTCCTATGACCGCGACCTTGCGGTCATAGGTCGGCTTCTCCGAGCGTGCGCTCTCCTGGCAGAAGCGGATGGCCGCCGCCGGGATGATGTAAGCGCAGCTCCCCATCATGACAGGGAATGCGATGATGGGGTCCATCCCCAGCAGGGAAACGCATGCCATGAGAGGGGCGTAGCATCCGATCCCGATAGTCATGAGCGCTCCGAGGAAGAAGCTGATCACCGTGATGAGGATGAGCTTCCATCCGTCCAATCCCGTCTCGGTGCCGTCGAAACTGGTCAGTCCCGCCAGCCCGAGCACGAGGACAGCGGCCACGACCAGCAGGGCGATGCCCATCGCCAGGCGGATCTTGTTGAGGTTGAGCTTGGATACCAGGCCGCTTCCCAGGTATGCGCCGATGGCAGATGCGATGATGCATGCCGCCAGCGTCAGGAGGTCCATGTCGACGTTGGTGATGAAGTAGACGCCGACGATCATCTGATATACGACGCATGCCACCTGCAGGGTTCCGGGTATGTATTTGTCGCGGGTGACCTTGAATGTCTTCAGGCATGCCGTTATCGGCCCGTACGAGCCGATACCCAGAACATCGAAGAACAGGCAGACGTTGAAGATCGCTGCCGCCTTCAGTGTTTTGCCGGTGCCGCCGACCTTCATCTCTGCCTTGAACTGGTCCCTGTGGATCTTGAAGTCCCGGATCATGAAGGCAACGGCCGTGATGGATATTATCACGATGCCGATGTTGAGCACCAGTGCTCCCGTGTCCATTATACCGCCCCTCAGATTCTGGCCTGCTCACGGAAGTGCTCGCAGCTGTTGATCTTGATGCCGAGCAGCTTCTCGATGTTCATCTTGGCCGCAATCCCCTTGGGGGTCCCGGGAACAGCAGTGATCGTCCCGATCCCGAACTCTTCCCTGACGTCCCTCATGACGCCCTCGACAGCGAGGTCGGCACGGTCGACGCCGAGTTTCTTGGCCACATAGTCCTTGGCGGCATTGATCTTCATGCTCTTACCGAGCTGCATCCTGCCGACGAGGTCTCCGGAGGTCCTGATCCCGCCCATTCCGGAGCACAGGCTGTGAGCGACGGCCATCGCGTTCGGGTCCCCGGCGCCGACCTATATGCCGTCGATGTGGGCGATCTCGATGAGGATCTTCCCGGCCCTGCCGACGGTGTCGGTGGGGACGAGCTCGCACATGGGTATTCCTCCGACGCCCATTCCGAGGTTCGCATGCACAGGTATGTTCGACTCATCTGTGCACTTCTTTATGATGGCGGCCGAGCGTGCGACGTTCCAAGCGAAGCTCTTGGAGGTGTTGGTGTTGACCACTGCGCCGAACACATTGGCTCCTGCCTGCTCGCAGAGCTTCGCCTGCTCGGCAGGGTAGATCCCGGCCACAGGGGTGCCCTTGTACTCTATGGACCCGTGGATACCCAGAACGTTCTCGGCGGACATTCCGATGACGATGTACGCGTTGGGGTCCAGTTTGCGGTAGTTCTCCGCTCCCCTGAGGGTGGCTACGAACTCAGCATCTCCGGCGGACGCGGTGGTGTCGAAATCGAACCCTTCCAATCCTACCGAGTGCAGGCGCTCAGTAACGTACCCGATATCCTTCGTGAGCAGATCGGCGGACTTCTCTGCCTGGTCCTGGGCCTCTTCGATCTTGAACTCTCTCATCAGGTCCGTGGGGTTCCCGTAGGGTCCGTCAGGGGCGTAGTAGAGTCCCATGTTGGGCATCGCGCCGTACATGTAGGGGAATGTGGTCTCCTGGGAGATCTGCTCGTAGGTGATCATCTCCTCGGAGATGACCTGCTTCACAGGTTTGATGCTGTAATCCATCCATGCGAGCTCGAGGGTATCGAAGGCGAAGGCCCTCTCGTACATGAGGGCGCCGGCCGCACGGGGGATGCTGGTTATCCCTATCCCGCTTCCTCCGCTGTCCTGGGAGAACTTGATCTCTCCGGCGTCCTTGGTCATGATGACCTCTTCGCCGGGCTCGATGCCGACGATCTTGCTGGGGTCGCAGACGATGTCGCAGATCCTCTGCATCTCATCGTCGGTCAGCTCGGCGGCGGAAGCGGCATCCGCTCCGTCCGCCATCCCGGCCTGGATATCGTCCATGACCTGTTCTTTGGTCATGTAGACGACGCGGCCGTCTCCCATCCTGGTGAAAACGCTTGCCGGCATATTCAGACCTCCGTTGCAGCCTTGACCTTCTCGGTCGTTTCCGATGCCGACTCTCCGTAGATATCTGCACCGATCTTGTCGCAATACGCCTGGGTCACCGGAGCGCCTCCTACCATGACAATCGTCTTGTCGCGGAGGCCTGCGTCCTTGAGCATGCCGATGACGTCCTTCATGACGGTCATGGTGGTGGTCATGAGGGCGGACATGCCGCAGTAGCCGGCTCCGGCGGCGACCTCGTCGACGAACTTCTGCTTCGGGACGTCGCGGCCGAGGTCGTGCACCTCGAACCCTGCGCACTGGAGCATGGTGGAGCAGATCGACTTGCCGATGTCGTGGACATCTCCCTCGACGGTCCCCATGACGGCGACGCCTTTCTTCTTGGTCTCGGCGCCTCCCTGGGCGGCGAGGTCCTTGTTGAGGGTCTCCATGGCCTTGGTCATTCCGGCCGCGGCGGACAGGACGTGCGGGAGGAAGAGCTTCCCCCTCTCGAAGAGGACTCCGACGTCGGTCATCCCGTCACCCATGGCGTTGATGATGTCGTTGGCGTTCATCCCGGCGGCGCGGGCCTTCTCGACCGCGTCAAGGATCCCGGGAACCTTGTATGCGACCATTGCGTCATGCA
>Ga0256406_1004074_pt1 | contig 17238 bp, 15 predicted proteins | sample RumenRJG_03DNA_FD_185986 | JGI IMG/M metagenome (GOLD analysis project Ga0256406, IMG submission 185986) | Bovine rumen microbial communities from Lethbridge, Alberta, Canada - RJG_03 | ecosystem: Host-associated > Mammals > Digestive system > Stomach > Rumen | place: Canada: Alberta | collected...
CCGGATGCCATCGACTTCCCGATCCCGACCAACAACGACGCCTCCAGCGCCATCAAGCTTCTCATCGGCGTCTTGGCCGATGCCGTCGTCGAGGCCCGCGGCGGCGTGACCGAAGTCGCCTACACCAAGGACGAAGGCCCCGAGGCCACCATGGTTGACGCCATCCGCGTCGCCGACATCGCCAACGAGCAGCGCAAAGCCGCCATCCGCCAGGCCCGCAAGGAGCGTGAGGAACGCTACCAGAAGATGCAGGCCGAGAGGATGGCCCGCCGCCAGGCCTTCCGCGCGCAGCAGGGCGCCGCTCCGGCTCCTGCCGCCACCAGCGAGGCTCCCGCTGCCGCTCCGGCTGAGAAGAGCGCCGAGGAGGAAAAATAAATGGCCAACATCACCATTGATATGATCAAAGAGCTCCGCGACCGCACCGGCGCGGGGATCATGGACTGCAAGAAAGCCCTCATCGAGAAGGATGGGGACGTGGAGAAGGCGATCGACCTCCTCCGCGAGAAAGGCATGGCCAAGGCCGCCAAGCGCGCCGGCCGCGTCGCCGCGGAAGGCTTAGCCCTCATCAAGCGCGAAGGCGACGTCGCCGCCATCGCCGAAGTCAACTGCGAGACCGACTTCGTCTCCGCCAGCGACAAGTTCCACGAGCTCGTCGACAAAGTCCTCGACACCCTCATCAAGAAGGAACCCAAGAGCGTCGATGAGGCCAAGGAGCTCACCTCCCAGGCCTTCGCCGATGCGGCGGTCGCCATGGGCGAAAAGTTCGACCTGCGCCGCTTCCAGATCTTCCACCTCCAGCCGGGCGAAGGATTGGCCACCTACATCCACGGCAAGGGGAAGATCGCCGTCTTGGCCGTCCTCTCCAAGCAGGACGATGAGATCGCCGAGCCCTTGGCCATGTCGATCTGCCAGAACGCTCCGCTTTACCTCAACCTCAACGACGTCCCCGAGGCCGACCGCGCCCACGAGGCGGAAGTCGCCACCGCGGAGGTCAACTCCGACCCGAAGCTTGCCGGCAAGCCCGAGGCCATGAAGCAGGGCATCATCGCCAACAAGGTCAAGAAGAGCCTCTCCAAGGATTGCTTGGTGCTCCAGGAATACATCCTCGATCCGAACAAGAAGATCCAGGACGTCCTCAATGAGCACGGCGTCCAAATCAAGTCCTTCGCCCGTTATCAGGTGGGCGAGGGGATTGCGAAGTAAGCTCCCTAAGCCGAGGGAAGGCGCCCCACGCGGGCGCCTTTTTTCGTGGGGATTCTCTCCTTGTTCCTTTCCCCGCGCTTTCGGTTTATCATTTAGGACGCATGGAAAAAGCGATATACAAACGGGTTATCATCAAACTTTCCGGGGAAGCCCTCCTCGATGAGAAAGACGGCACCATCTTCGACCGCACGAAGCTAGACGGCGTCGGCTCCATCGTCGAGCGGATCCACGGCATGGGCGTGGACGTCGGCATCGTCGTCGGCGCCGGCAACATCTGGCGCGGCAGGATGGCCGCCAAAATCGGCATCGAGCCCGCGACCGCCGACTACATGGGCATGATGGGGACCATCATCAACGCGATGGCCATCCAAAACGCGGTGGAGCAGCGGGGCTTGGAATGCCGCGTCATGAGCTCCATCAACGTGCCCCAGGTGTGCGAGCCCTACATTCGGCGCAAGGCGGTCCATCACCTCGATAAGGGGCGCATCGTCATCTTCGCCGGCGGCACGGGGAACCCCTTCTTCACCACCGATTCCTGCGCTACCTTAAGGGCGCTTGAAGTCGGCGCGGACGCCATCCTCATGGGGAAGAACGGGGTCGACGGGGTGTACAACAAAGACCCCCGGAAGAGCAAAGACGCCAAACTCATCGAGAGCCTCAGCTTCCACGAAGTCGTGGAGAAGAAGCTTCAGGTCATGGATTTGACCGCGGTGGCCATGTTGGAAGGGAAAGGCGTCGTCATCCGCGTCTTCAACATGGACGACCCCGAGAACTTCATCCGGGTCATCCGCGGGGATAAAATCGGAACCATCATCGCCAACGAGGAGGAATAAACCATGGATCAATACGTCATCGAAGCCAAGGAGAAGATGGATAAGTCGATCGAGTCCTACCAAGGCTCGCTCGCCAAGCTCCGCAGCGCGCGCGCCAACCCGGGCATGCTGAACGGCATCACCTGCGACTATTACGGGGAGAGGATGGAGATCAACGCCCTCTGCCAAATCCAGATGCCCGAGCCGCGCCAGCTTTTGATTAAGCCCTACGACAAAAACGACCTGAAGACCATCGCCCAGGGCATCGCGGCCGCCAACATCGGGGTCAACCCCCAAGTCGAGGCCACGGCCATCCGCATCGTCGTCCCGCCCCTCACGGAAGAGGTGAGGCAGCAGGTCGCCAAGCAAGCCAAGGGCATCGCCGACGAGGCCAAAGTCGCCATCCGCAACATCCGCCGCGACTTCATGGACCTCATCAAAGAGGACGACACGATGTCCGACGACTACAAGGAACGCGTCGAGCAGGACATCGAGAAAGCGGTGGGGGAGGCGAACAAGAAAATCGACGCCATCCTCGCGGACAAGCAGAAGGAAATCATGACGATCTGAGCCTATGCTCAACCGGGGGCCAAAACCTTTGGCCCCTTTTTCTTTTGCCTTGGGTATAATGCCCCTAATGGAAAGAGATGGATTCGCCCTCACTAAGCCGCTTCGCCACATTGCTTTCATCATGGACGGCAATGGGCGCTGGGCCAAGGCGAGGGGGCTCCCCCGCTACGTGGGGCACCACGAAGCCTGCAAGAGGATACGCGGAATCTACGATGCCTGCCGCGATTATGGGGTCGAAGTCATCTCCTTCTACGCCTTCAGCACCGAGAATTGGAACCGCCCCCAAGACGAGATCGACCATCTGATGGACTACTTGGAGGAATTCTTCGCCAAGGAGATCGATTACTTGGACTCTCGGGGGACCCGCATCCTCATCTCGGGCGACCTTAGCCGCATCCGCGAAAGGACGAGGAAGGTGTGCGAATCCGCGCTCGCTCGCACGAAGGGCAACAAGGAAGCCGTGATGAACTTCTGCCTCAACTACGGGGGCAGGGCCGAAATCCTCCGCGCGGCCAAAGCCATCGCCAAAGACTACGCGGAAGGGAGGCTTTCCCTCGATTCCCTGGACGAAAAGAGCTTCGAAGACTACCTTTACACCGCCGGGCTCCCCGACGTGGACCTCATGATCCGCACCTCGGGGGAGGAGAGGCTTTCCAACTTCCTCCTCTACCAAAACGCCTACGCGGAATTCGTGTTCACGCCGGTGAAATGGCCCGATTTCGACCGGGCCGCCCTCGTCTCGTGCCTCAAGGAGTACGAAGGAAGGAACCGGCGCTTCGGAGGGCTTAAAAATGAGTGAAGATCCAAAAGAAGAAAAGAAAGAGGTCAAGGAAGCGCGCCGGGCCCAGCTCGAAGAGGCGCTTCAGCCCAATCAGCTCGACGATAAGCAAAAGAAGTCTTTGGCCAACCGCATCGTGATGGCGGCTTTGATGATCGCCGTCGGCGCCCCCTGCACCATCTTCGGCGGGTGGTACCTCTTCGCCCTCATCGCCCTCGTCTCCCTCGTCGCCATCTACGAAATCATCAAGGCCCCCCAGAAGAAGTTCCCCTGGTACGTCTGGCTCACCGTCTACGCCTTCACCCTCTTCTACGCCTACTTCCCCATCCTCCGGGGTTCCATTGCCACCGCCATCCAAACGGGCAAATGGACGTTCTCCCTCGTCCTTTCCATTCGAAGCCTCTGGGTCTACGCCCCCGCGATGGCGGGGGAGATCATCCTCTTGTTCTGGTTCGGCATCATGAGCGAGAAGATCAGCTTCAGCGACGTCGCCTACTCCATCGCCGTCAGCTTCTTGCTGGGCCTGGGCTTCCAAAGCATCCTCTATCTCCGCAACGTGCCCTACGTCGCGGTGGATGAGCTCGGCCTATCTTCCCGAGTCGACGTGAATACCCCCTTATTCTCCTATTGGGCGTCGGTGGAGCTATTCTTCTTCTGCCTGATCGCCGCCTTGCTGAACGACACCTTCGCCTATTTCGTCGGCATCTTCTTCGGCAAGCACCACATGAACGTGAGGATCTCCCCCAAGAAGACCTGGGAGGGCTTCTTCGGCGGCTGGCTCCTCACCGCGGCCAGCTTAGCGATTTATGGCCTCTTGCTCTCTTACCACGAGCTTCCCCTTCTTCCCGGGGTTCTCGACAAGGACCACTGGTTCCTCATCGTGATCGCCTCCTTCCTCTCCCCCCTGCTAGGCGATTTGGGCGACCTCAGCTTCTCCTACATCAAGCGCCACTTCGGCTTCAAGGACTATGGCTGGATTTTGGGCGCCCACGGGGGAGTGTTGGACCGCTTCGACTCGCTGATGTTCGTCTGCCTCTTCGAATCCGGCTTCGTCAGCGCCGCCCTCATGGTCCTCTCTTTGATGCATTCATGAAGAAGGTGCTTTTATTAGGCGCCTCGGGCTCCATCGGGACCCAGTGCCTCGACCTTTTGCGGCTCCATCGGGACGAATTCTCCCTCCCCGCCTTTTCCGTGGGCCATCAGGTGGGGAAGATCCCCGGCATCTTGAAGGAGCACCCCGAGGCGAAGTGGGTGTGCGTGGAAGAGGAAAAAGACGCCGCCTCCTTACGGAAGGAGCACCCCGAGCTCACCGTCTATTCGGGCGAAGCGGGGCTAGAGGCCATCGTCCGCGAATCGGATTACGACGAGGCGGTGAACGCCTTGGTCGGCTTCGTCGGATTGGCCCCCTCCTTAGGCGTTTTAAATCGGAACAAGTGCCTCCTTTTGGCCAATAAGGAATCCCTGGTCGTGGGCGGCCCCCTCATCAACGCCCTCCTCGCGGAGGGGAAGGGGAGCCTCTACCCCATCGATTCGGAGCACGCGGCCCTCCATAAGCTCCTCCGCAAGGCCAATCCCGAAGAGGTCGATAAGCTCATCATCACCGCCTCCGGGGGTCCCTTCTTCCATAAAAGCCGCGAAGAGCTAAGCGATGTGACTCCAAAGACGGCCCTCTCCCACCCCACGTGGAGGATGGGCCCCAAAATCAGCATCGATTCGGCGACGATGATGAACAAGGGATTCGAGGTGATCGAGGCGATGGAGCTCTTCCACGTCCCCGCCGAGCGAATCGAGATCCTCATCCAGCCCGAAAGCCACGTCCATTCCTTGCTTAAAATGAAGGATGGGAGTTACCTCGCCGACGTCTCGGCCCCCGACATGCATGGGCCGATCGACTATGCGCTCCACCAGGGGGATGTCCCTTATTCGCTCGTAAAGGCTAATCGCCTCGAAGAAGTGGGGCCGTATCACTTTTACCCCTTTGACCCCGCCCGCTTCCCGGCGGTCGGCATCGCCTTATCCGCGAAAAGGATGGGCGGAACTGCGATGGCGGTCTTAAACGCCGCCGACGAGGAGGCCGTCTATGCCTTCCTCCGCGGCGAGATGCCCTTCCTCGCTATCGAAGAGGTCGTTTCGTCTGCCTTGAAGGAAGTGCCCCATGAGGCAACAATTACTTTGCCCAGCCTCCTCCAAGCCGATCGGCGCGCCAGGGCTTACGTGAAGTCTCTCATCCCCTTTAGGAGCAAGATATGAACATCCTCATCGACATCCTCATCATGATCGCCATCCTCGGCGTTTTGATCGCCCTGCACGAACTGGGCCATTTCGGGATGGCGAAATCCTTCAAGGTGTACTGCTTCGAATACTCCATCGGCTTTGGGCCGAAGCTCCTCCACATCAAGCGGAAGAACGGGGAGACGTACTTCTCCCTCCGCGCCATCCCGCTGGGTGGCTATGTGTCGATGTATGGGGAAGAAGGCGCGGTGCCCGAGGGGGTGGAAGAGCCCCCGAAGGAACGCTCCTTAAGCGCCAAGCCCAAATACCAGCAAGCCCTCATCATGGGCGCCGGGGTGACCGTCAACTACATCCTTGGCCTACTTTTGCTCTGGGTGAGCGCCTCTTGCTTTAAGAACTACTACATCGGCTATTCCTACCAGGCGGGGGCCGCCGATAGCGCGGTCACCTCCCTCGCCATGCCCGCCCGATGGGAAGGCGCCGCTTTGGCGGAATTCCAAGAAAGCGCCCCCGCGGGGGCCGATGCCTCGGATTATCTCCTTTTCGGCGGCGCCTTCATTGATTCGGATGGGAATGGGCAGCAAGATTCCTACCTCCTCCCCGGAAGCGTCGAAATCAAAGACGTCCCCGCGGATGCGGTGCAGGGCGTTTACGTGGTGACCTATAGCCCCTCCACCTTGACCAAGGCGCATTCCTTCACCTCCAGCCTTCACTTCTATCACCCCGATGAGGCGAAGGAAGTTCCTGAGGCCTTAAAGCAAATCGGCATCACCAATTATCCCAGTGTCAAAGACGGCTACTTCTCCCTGAAGGAGGAGAAGGAAGACGGCCATTTCTCGTTGAATCTTCCCTTCACCGCCTTGCCGAAGAAACTGTCGGTGAGCCAAGAAAAGATGAGCGACGCCCTCCTCTGGGAGAACCGGGTCGAGGGGAAGATCACCTTGGTGAATCAAGGCTCCTCCTGGAGGGTGAAAGAAGGGGATGGCTACGTCAAAGACGGCTTAACCGTGGATACCTTATCCGCCCGTTTAAGCCTAAAGGAGGCCTGGTCCTCCTGGTGTCGCCTGGTGCCCCAAGCCAACAAGGCGATCTTCCAGGGGCTCGCCTCCATCTTCACCTCGGGGTTAAAGAACGTCTCGGGCATCATCGGGATGACCGCCCAAGTGTCCACCGTCCGCGCGATGGGCGGGGCGGCCAGCATCTTCCTTTATGCAGGGATCATCTCCATCAATTTGGCTATCTTCAACCTCTTGCCCTTCCCTGGCCTCGATGGATGGCAGCTTTTGGTCCTCGTCGTGGAAGCCATCACGCGGCGTAAAATCTCGACGAAGGTGAAATCGATCGTCTCCTACGTCGGCCTAGGGTTATTATTTGTTCTAGCGATCGTCATCATGGTGAAGGACATTATCGGGGTGATTCAATGACCAAGCAGATGCAGAATTTCCTCCGCTCAATCCATTTGGAGGAGCCAGAAAGGTTCGATCTGGACTTTGATTTGATTGGTCGCGACCCCATCCGCCCCGGCGGGTGGATCTTCGAGATCGTCAAGGATGAGCCCTGGGAGGCATCCCTGCTCGAGGAGTTCGTCTCCGCGCTTTCCTCGATCCAATACCGCTACGTCATCCACTTCTCCTACCGAAGGGCCCCCTCCCCGCAGGATGCGGCCGCTTTGTTCGCGCCATGGCACCAATCCGTCTACCGCGCCCCCTGCCCGGTGAAGGTGGAGGCCGCCTCCTCTTGCTTGAAGATCTCCTTCCCCGACGAGGCGAGCCAAAAGAAGTACGCCAAGGACGTCGAAGAGTTCACCAAGTTCCTCGACTGGCTGAATTATCCCTCCCAAGTGGTGGAGGCCGCTTCCGCCTCCAAGGATGACCTTTTCCGTGAAATTACGGGGGACATCCCCTCGCAAAAGGAAGAAGAGCCCGCCCAAGAAGCGCCCGCGGAAGAGCCCGCCCTGAAAGAAGAACCCGTCCAAGAGGCTTCGGCGCGGGAAGAGGCTCCCGCCTCCGAAACGCAGGCGATTGAGCCGCCGCTTCCGGAAGCGCAAAAACCCGTCGAGCCCGCCCGCCCTGTTTCCGCCCCCGCGAATCCGGAGGAAGAGGCGGAGCGAGAGGAGGAGGAAGAGCAGCCTTCCGCCCCCGAAGAGGCCGAGAAGGAAGAAAAGCAAGAAGACCCCGAATACCTCGCCGCCCAGCAGGAGATCCTCCGCCGCCTCCAGGAAAACGAGGCCGCGATGCTCCAAGCCCGCCAGGAAAGGGCGGAGCGTAGGCGCGTGTTCCACCGCGGGGACTACCTCCCGATGACCCACATCCGCGACATCTTTAAGGCCGGCCTCGTGAACGTCGACTTCGAAGGCGTCGTCTTCTCCGCGGAAAGCAAAACCACCCGAAGCGGCCGCCTCCTTTTGAAATTGGGCGTCCACGACGAAGACTCCGCCATCGACTGCCGCGCCTTCGAGGGGAAGAGCATGTCCGCCGAAACGATCAACTCGATCCACATCGGCGACCGCCTCCGCCTCCGCGGGGCCGTTGAGGCCGATAAGTTCAGCGGCGAGACGGAGGTCCTCCTCCATTACGTCGACGCCCTGCCTAAGAAAGAAGGCCGTAAGGACACTTACGAAGGCAAGAAGCGCGTCGAGCTCCACCTCCACACGAAGATGAGCCAGATGGACGGGGTGGGGGAGATGGGCGATTACATCCGCCGCGCCTCCGACTTCGGCATGACCGCCTTGGCCGTGACCGACCATGGCGACCTCCAGAGCTTCCCCGACGCCGAAAGCGAGAACAAGGCGCTCAAAAAGGCGGGCAAGACCCCGTTAAAGATCCTCTATGGCTGCGAGCTTTACATGTTCGATTGGCCGCGCCCGACCTTCGGGGGCCGTTCGGATGAACCCTTAGAGAAGGCCGCTTACTGCGTCCTCGACTTCGAAACCACGGGCTTATCCCACACCTACGACCGCCCGATTGAGTTCGGCGCGGTTTTGGTGGAGCATGGCATGGTCACCAAGCGCATCGACCTATTGATCAACCCGGGCATGCACATCTCCGAGGCGGCGGCCCGCATCAACCACATCGACGACTCCATGGTCAAGGACTCCCCCAAGATGGAGGAGGCAATCCACCAAATCGACGATTTCATCGGGGACGCCATCTTGGTCACCCACAACGCCCCCTTCGACATCGGCTTCTTGAACATGATGCGCCGCTCGGCGGGCGAGGAAGACGTCACCAATTCGGTGATCGACACCCTCGCGGTGGCCCAATACCTCTTCCCGGAGGCGGGCCGCCTCAACGAAAGCGCCTTGATCAGCCGATTGAAGATCGCCAAGGACGATGGGGCGTTCCACCGCGCCAACTACGACGCGGAGCAGCTTTCCCACCTCTGGCTCAGCATGATCCCCCTCTTGATCCAGAAAGCGGGGGGCGACCGCGGCTACCGCGTCTCCGACTTGGCCAATCTCCACACGGACTCCCAAGACTTCTATAAGCATTCCAAGAGCTGGCACGTCGTGGCCATCGTCAAGAACCAGGCGGGCCTAAAGGACTTATACAAGATCGTCTCCGAAAGCGAGACCACCTACCTCGCGGCCCAATCCGGCACGAACCCCCCGACCCCGAAGGTGCCGCGCGACTTCTTGGCCAAGACGCGGGGCAACCTCCTTTTGGGCTCGGCCTGCTTCAACGGCCTCGTCTTCGAGAAGGCGAGGAACGGCACCCAGGAAGAGCTCGAGGAGGAGATGCGCTTCTACGACTACATCGAGGTGCAGCCCAAGGAGAACTACTCTTGGCTCATCGGGATGGGCGAGATCGACGAGAAGCGGCTGGACGAGGTGCTTCACCGCATCATCGACACGGCCAAGAAGCTCGGCCTCCCCGTCTGCGCGACCGGCGACTGCCATTACGTGGACCCCGAGCAGAAGATCGCCCGCGACGTCTATATTTCCGCCAAGGGGTTGGGCGGCACGGTCCACCCGCTTCAAAGGGGGCGCGCCGGCAAAGACCGTCCCTATTTGGATTTCCCAAACCCCGATCAGCACTTCCGGAGCACCCAAGAGATGATGGATTCCTTCCGGACGTGGCTCCCCGAGGAGAAATGCCGCGAGATCGTCATCGACAACACGAACTGGGTCGCCGATCAGGTGAGCCCCGACGTCCGCATCCTGAAGGATAAGCTATACACCCCGGACGCGAACCTCCCCGGCTCGGCCGAGAAGCTGCGTGCGCTTTGCTACGAAAACCTCCATAAGGCGTATGGCCCTAACCCCGACCCCCAGGTGGTGGCCCGCCTCGAAAGAGAGCTGAAAGGTATCATCGATAACGGCTACTCCGTCACCTATTGGATCGCCCACCTTTTGGTCAAGCACGCGGCCGAAGACTCCGACAACCCGGACCACATGGGCTATTTCATCGGCTCGCGTGGCTCGGTCGGCTCCTCCTTCGCCGCGACGATGGCCGGGATTACGGAAGTGAATCCCTTGCCCCCGCATTACGTATGCCCCAAGTGCCACCATTTCGAATGGGCCAACGAGGACCCGAAGTTCAGGACGCTCCGCTCGGGCTTCGACCTCCCGCATAAGAAGTGCCCTTCCTGCGGCGAAGAGATGCTCCGTAACGGCCAGTCGATCCCCTTCGAGACCTTCCTTGGCTTCAACGCGGACAAGGTCCCCGACATCGACCTCAACTTCCCCAATGACTACAAAGACCGCGGCCACGACTACACCCGCGAGCTTTTGTCGACGCCGGAGGAGAATGCGATGTACGCCAGAGGGGAGTTCGTCCACTCCCCGCACGTCATCCGCGCCGGCACGATCAGCAGCTCCGAAGAAAAGAACGCCTACGGCTACGCCAAAGGCTACCTCCAACGCCAGATGGCGATTAAAGCCGGCAACGGGGCCAAGCCCGAGGAGATGGAAATCCCCAAGGACGAAAGCGCTTGGATCGGCTATTTGGCCACCCTCTGCACGGGGGTCAAGCGGACCACGGGCCAGCACCCCGGCGGCATCGTCGTCATCCCCGCGGATATGGACATCTTCGACTTCACGCCGTTCCAATTCCCCGCGGACGACCCGAAGTCGGGCTGGCTTACGACCCACTTCGAATTTAAGAACATGCACGACTCCGTTTTGAAGCTGGACGAGTTGGGCCACATGGACCCCGTCGCCCTTCGGAGCATGTGCATCGAGACCGGCATCGACATCCGCAAGGTGGACGAGACGGTCCACGTGGACGACGAGAAGGTCCTTTCCCTCTTCACTTCGCCCAAGGCGCTCGGCCTAAAGAGCAACCCCATGCACTTCACCACCGGCGCTGTCGGCTTGCCCGAATTCGGCACGCCTTTCGTTCAGGGACTTTTGGAGGAGGCCAAGCCGAGGACCTTCAACGATTTGCTCATCATCTCCGGCTTAAGCCACGGCACCGACGTGTGGAACAGCAACGCCGAAGACTTGATCGTCAAAAACCATTTGACCCTCAACGACGTGGTGGGGTGCCGCGACGACATCATGAACTATCTGATTTCGATGGGGATGGATCCCTCGCTTTCCTTCCACATCATGGAGGATGTGCGCCATGGGCACGGCAAATTCCAGGCCAAGGCGGACACCTACATCCCCGCGATGCGGGCGGCCAAGGTGCCGGAATGGTACATCGAATCCTGCAAGAAGATCCAATACCTCTTCCCGCGCGCCCACGCGGCCGCTTACGTCATCGCCGCCCTCCGCGTCGCCTGGTTCAAGATCTATCGCCCCTTGGCGTATTACGCGACGTATTTCACGACGCGCTGCGAGAAAGTCGAGCTCGAGGTCATGACGGGCGACTTCAACCGTTTGCTGGAAAGGGCCGTTTACCTCCAACAGCACCAAAAGGACGAGGATTTCAGCGCCTCCGACGCCGACCTCGTGACCTCCTCCCAGATCGCCGTCGAGATGAGGGACCGCGGCTACGCCATCAAGACGGTGGACTTAAACCGCAGCAAGGTGAACGATTGGGTGATCGATGAGGCCAATGGCTGCCTAATCGCCCCCTTCAAAGCGATCCCGGGCTTCCCCGAGGCGACCGCGATCGGCATCGTGAAGGCCGCCAAAGAAGGGCCTTTCCACAGCATCCAGGATCTCCAGCGCCGCGTCGCCCGCGAAAAGGCGACCATGAGCGAAGACCCCGCCGCGCTGGAGGCGGCCCCTTTCGCGAACGTGGGGGGATCGGCCCTAGACAAGCTAAGGAAAGTGCACGCGCTCGATGGATTAAGCGAGACGGACCAAATGTCTCTCTTTGATTTCTTGGGCTAGAAGTCTATAATCAACCACGCGGTTTAGGCCGCATCGGGACATAGCACAGCTTGGTAGTGCGCCTGGTTCGGGACCAGGAGGTCGCGGGTTCGAGTCCCGCTGTTCCGACCATCTGCGCTCGTAGCTCAGCTGGATAGAGCACTTCCCTCCTAAGGAAGGGGTCAGGCGTTCGAATCGCCTCGAGCGCGCCAGATGAGCTTCACCCCCACGACGTGGGGGTTTTCTTGTCTCGGGGAAAGTTCCTCATTGACAAGAAAGGGGCCGTTGTCTATCCTTTTTCATGCGCGTGTTCAAACGCGTAAGTCTCATGGGCCGTTAGCTCAGCTGGGAGAGCGCCTCCATGGCATGGAGGAGGTCGAGAGTTCGATCCTCTTACGGTCCACCATCTTGCATCATAGTCGAACCCGGGTCTTAGAGGTCTTCCTCTCTGGCGGAGGGTTCGGGATAAGGCTCGATGCCAAGGGATATCCTTGGCGAGGGCGATAACCAGAAATGAGTGGGCGCGATAGCCCACTTTTTTCGTTGCGAAAATCAAGTCTCCGAAATATTGCCAAACTCTAGGCGCTAAGCAAAAGAATTTCTCGCCTGCGACCGCTTCTTAAGCCCTTAAGGTAACAAACACGAGGCTAGACAGGATATCCATCTGCCCACTTCCCCTCGGAATAGAGCTCGGCAGTGGGGAGCCGCGGAAAAGAAACGCCAGATGGCAAAGAAACGTGCGCTAGCAATTCATTATTGCTATTATTGTTGCTATAATGATTGCTAATAAAGAGGTGAGGTTATGACGATTGATACAAACCAGATGATCTCCATCACCGAAGCTAGCCAGAATTTCAGCAGCGTGACCAAGCTCGTGGACAAAGAGGGGAAAGCCATCATCATGAAGAACAACAAGCCGAGATACGTCATCCTCGACTTTTCCATCTTGGAGAAAAACGAGATCGCCTCGGATGAGGCTTTGGAATCCGTGTCCGAGCGGCTATTGAAGAAGAACGCCAAGGCTTATAAGGAATTGGCCAAGTGATTCTTCTCAGCAAAAGGCAGGTTTTGTTTATGCATTCTCGGCTCATCGAGCTTTACGGTGGACAGGATGGGCTAAGAGATGAGCCGATGCTGGAATCCGCTCTGGCCGCCCCTTTCCAATCTTTTGAGGGTAAGGAATTCTATCCTGGAATCACGGCGAAGGCGGCAAGGCTTTGCTATGAATTGGTCATGAACCATCCTTTTTTAGACGGAAACAAGAGAATCGGAGCTCATGCTATGCTGGTTTTTCTGGAGCTCAACGACGTCACGTTGACTTATCAGGACAGCGAATTAGTTGAGTTGATTCTGGGCGTTGCCTCCGGAAAGGAAGACGACAAAGAAATCCATCATTGGATTTTATCCCATATGAAATAATTTATTTTGCCTTAGCAGAGGTCTTAGAGGGCAATAGTTACTTTGTTTAGAATTAGAATTGTTCGACCGCGGGCCTGCCTTGGCCCACCATCTGGAAGAAATAGGCCAGGTACGAAACGCCTGGCCTTTTTTGTTCGATCAGGACGCAAGAATTTAGAAATAATCGCAAAAAAGGTATCGTTATACCAAAAAGCAGAAAATAGGACCTCCCGAAGCAAATACCTAAACCTGCTGATCAAATCCTGTAACAACGGTTTCCCCAAAGTCATCGCCGGCATCCGAAGATGCGGGATCCAGAGGGGTATCTTCTTATCGTGGCTTCGGATTTCCTTTTGAACTTCATCCAATAAGTCGCCAAAAGAAGATCGATTTTTTGTAGCGGCCTCCTGCGCCCGTTTTTTGTGATGATGGCCCACCCGAAATAAGAGAGAGGAACGGATTATCGTTTTTCGCTGGGGCAAAAGAAAGTAAGATGAACTTATGGAAAAAGACAGTTTGATCGGCAAGTACGGCTCCACTCTGTGGGAGCCTCCCGTCGATGAGGAGGACGCCAAGTGGTACAACGGGGGAAACGGAATGACAGGGCACCAAGGCCTCGTCGGGAAGGTGATCGCCGACGACGGCACCATCTTGACCATGTTCTGCGGGGACAGGACCATGCGGTTTCGGAAGAAGGACTTCGAGATTTATCCGGATCCCGATTTCACATGGGGAGATAAGGTGCTAATCCTCTCTAAGGGACTGCAAGGGAAAATAATCCATTTCACCTGGCATCTTAACCGAAAGGAATATTTCTACTTCGTGGAGGTAAACGGCAAGAAGATCAAGACGCGTTACTTCAAGACGGATCTCAAAAAGCTATGAACTACGTGGAATTAAGCAAAGAGGTTTCGTATGCGTTAAGGCATGCGCCGCACGAATACGAGCTGGAGATGGACGAAGATGGATTCGTCCCCATCTCCCAGCTCCTCGCCGCGTTAAACGAAACCGGGCATTACGAAAAAGAAGTGACGAAGGAAGACCTCGAATACATCATCAAGACGGGCGATAAGAAAAGGCATGAGATCGTCGGCGACAAGATAAGAGCTCTATACGGCCATTCTTTCCCAATGCGGATCAAGAAAAACCAGGTTGTCCCGCCGGACGTCCTTTACCATGGAACCACGCATCGAGCCTTGGAAGCCATCTTAAAGGAAGGGCTTAAGCCGATGGCGAGGCAATACGTCCATCTTTCGAAGGACATCGATACCGCCCTTTCCGTCGGAAAGCGGAGGGACGAGCATCCCGTGCTCCTAAAAATCGACGCCAAAGCAGCCCATCAAGCGGGAATCTCGTTCTACGAAGGGAACGACAAAGTGGTCCTGGCCGACTTCGTTCCCCCTCGTTTTCTCTCACTTATTTCTCGGTAATAGAAATTTTGCAAAGAAAAAGTAACGATCCAGCCTTGCTTAATCGGATTGTTAGTAAAATTTGCAGTCACACTGCAGAAAAAATGTAAGTCTGACTGCAAAAAAATACGAAAATCAGTTGAAAAGGCGCGTAGGAGGACGGCGCGACGATCGAGAGGACGATTCTAAAAGCCCTGAGGGAAAGCTGCCTTCGCTTTCCGATTGTTTTGCTCACGGGGCCGCGCCAAAAAGGGAAAAACGCCCTGCTTTTGCCAACGTTTGGCGGATCGCTTCTCCTATGTCTCCTTAGACGATCGGCTTGCGTTATCCACCGCAAGAAACGATCCCCGTTCCTTCCTCGCCTTTCATCCCGCCCCACGCGAGGCAGTCTCGAATCAAACGGAATGTGCATCCTTTCGTGGTCGCGGAAGACGAAATTTTTGGAGCGTGCGACCGAATCTCTGGCGGGCCGCGTCACACCTACTTCGAAAAGGACCTTCAGGAGGAGATGCAGATCGAAAAAGAAGACAAGTATCTCGACTTTTTGAAGCTCCTCGCCTCCAACACGGGGCAGGAATTCATCTACGAAAGCTGCGTCAAAGAGATCGGCGTTGCCACGAAGAGCATCAAAAGCTTGGTCTCCGCCACGCTTCGGGCGGGGATCATTTATTTCGTCACGTCTTCGCTGTTCTCTTCTTCTCCCCGGTATTCGTGGTTGACCGCGTCGAAGATGTGGACAACCTCTTCGGGCCGATCGAGGAAATGGACGATTTCCCAATGCCTCTTTCCCCTTTCGTCTTGATAATGGAGGAAGAGGCGGGGGTATATCTTTAAGCCGACGCCGGAGATGGTGAGCTCAAAGGCGGATAGGCGGAAGAAAGAGAGAATCTGGCTCATCGGGAGGATTAAATCCGAGCCTTGGATGTCGCGGATGGCGAGGACCTTCTTCTCGGGGTCGAGGTAAACGGCAGACATCCCGTACTTTCGGTTATACCTCTTGGCCTTGATTCCCTGATAGAGGAGGTAGCCTCCGATTAAGGCGCCGACGAGGAGGAAGCAAGCCTCCAAAATCCAGAAGGTGGGGTACACCCCGGCGGAGGCGCCGTTTTGATTCTTCTTGGTGAAGAAGCGGATGAAGGAGAAGCCCAAGCCGGCGATGATGAGGCCCGTGAGGATTGGGATGATGAAGCTGTCCTTAATGCCCATGATCTGCCTTTGGCCGATCATGAGGCCCCGGAAGACTTCCTCTCTCCCCTTTTCCCGGTTGACGTTATGGAGTTTGACCGAGCTGATCCGGTCATAAAGGATCCAGGGGTCGGGGGTGTATTTCTCTAACGTTTCTTTCTTTTGCGTTTCGCCTTTTTTGTCCATGTCTTTTTCTCGGCACGATTATGTCACACAAAGAGGAGGAGATTGATGTTTTTCGACAAAAAGGCATTCCTGTATCGCCCCTTTCAAAATAGTGGCGCCTCTTGATGGGGCGGAGCAAAATAGGGGCCGGAGGCGTTTATGGGACTACTAACCAATTACTTAGTTGAGCGCAACTTGAAGAAGATATTGGGCTTCCGGGGCGATGCCTCCCCAGCCGCGCCGATGTACTACGCGGAAAGCTGGCCCAATCTGCTCGCCGAGCCTTTTTCCTTCCCCTCGTGCGGAGTGACCCTCCAAGGCTATGTCTACTGGAAGAAGGGCAACGAGAGCCCCCGCGGCGTCATGGTGGCCTACCATGGCATTGGAGGCGGCCATTTCTCCTATATGTCCGTCATCGACTTCTGCGCGGAAAACGGCTTCTTGGTCTACGCCTACGACAATTACGGCTCCGGCTTAAGCGAAGGGTGTGCCATCGAGAACCTCTCCTATGCCGACTTGTCCCAAAAGGACTTCTACGCCTTCTTGGACCAAGAGCCTAGGGCCCAGGGGTTAAAGCGTTACTCCATCGGCCATAGTTGGGGCGGCCACGCGGCCTTAGCCTCATTACGCCCCGAATTCGGCGTTTCGAACGTCATCTCCTTCGCGGGCTTCGACTCCGTCCCGAGGCTTTACGCGGGATATGCGCCAAAATTCGCCAAGATGGTGTCCTCTTATCAACGCCATGCCTTCGGGGAAGTGGGGACCTTGTCCGCCCTCTCCTTGATGAAGGAGACGTCGGCCCAAGTCCTTTATATCCAAGGGGACCAAGACAAATTGGTTCCTTACGAAGACAATGGGCTCCGCTTCCAAAAGGAGCTGGCCGATCGCCCCAACATCCATTTCTTCATCCGCAAGGGGTCGAACCACCAATGCTTCTGGGACTTAAAGACGGAGAAATACTACCTCGAGGAGATCGTGGACAAAAAGAAAGGGGTCAACAGCCTGACCCGCGATTTGGGCCGCAAGTTCCGCGACGATTTGCTCCGTTCGATCGACCCATCCGTCGAAGAAGCCATGCGCGATTTCTGGGATCGGTGAAACTTTGAGTTCCATGATTTTGCATGCCAAGAAACCGTGGAACTAATGCCTTTTCGACTTTTCCATTGACGCTTTCAATGGCGTCACGCCGTGTACTTAATGTCTTCGACATTAAATAGGCGGAGT
>Ga0256406_1004075_pt1 | contig 17234 bp, 15 predicted proteins | sample RumenRJG_03DNA_FD_185986 | JGI IMG/M metagenome (GOLD analysis project Ga0256406, IMG submission 185986) | Bovine rumen microbial communities from Lethbridge, Alberta, Canada - RJG_03 | ecosystem: Host-associated > Mammals > Digestive system > Stomach > Rumen | place: Canada: Alberta | collected...
GGATCATCCCCGCTCGCGCGGGGTCCACACTAAAAAAATCCCCAGAAAACGCCATCCCGCTTTTTTTATGCGCCCATTTCATTTAACTTCGCATAAACCTGATACGTCAAGATACAATCATCCAAAGCTCGATGTGTTTGTTCCTGCAATCCAAGATGTGCCGAAATGGTCGCAAGCTTATAATTGTCAAGAAAGGGGATTTGCTTTTTTACAATCCGCATTACATCAATCGATCTGTTATTCAATGCTGCGCGCCCGCAGGATTGACATGCATGAAGCAAAAAAGCAAGATCAAACGAAGAATGGTAAAAGAGCAGTGTATCTGTGCCTACAAACTTCAGCAGATCAGAAATAGCGTCTCTCAGATCAACTCCTGCTGTTTCCAATTCAGACGATTCTATGCCTGTCAATGAATGAATCTTCTCCGACAGTTTTTGGTCAGAATAAATGAGTCTGGAAAAGGTTTTGTCTATCTTGTGATCACGAATTCGAACAGCTCCCAATTCAATAATGCGATCTTTTTCCGGATCCAGACCGCTTGTTTCTAAATCTACTACCGAAAAATCAGGCAATGCACCGGAAGCCCGCTTGCTTTTCGTTTTTCTCCTGGCCATGCGAAAAATCTCTGCATTGCTTTTATACTCTTTGCTTTTCCGACCCGAATCCGGAAGCGGGTGCCGCATGAGAGTGACTCCATCAAAATCCACAGGATCCCATTCTGAGTTCCATGTACGGAATTGCATACCCTGTTCGTTAGATGCGTTATAGACCATCGTTGCATATCCACTGCCCAGATGATCGCAGATTCTTTTCCATAATTCTTCTCTCACCCTTGCAGGAAGATTCCCAACATATACTCCTGTATTAATTTCAAATAGCCACTTGGTCAAATCACCCCGCAGGCTGGGCGGGCAATCAGACACCGTAACAACTGTCATGACGGATTTCCTTTTTCATGATATTGTCTGCCATTAGCCACTGCTCCCTGTTTGTTGTCCCAGAGATAGACCGCACTCACATCGCCTGCGTTATCCTTGATGTCATCCGTCTCTTTAAGAAGCCACTGCACATCATGAACCGCACGTTCAAGAATGTGTTTTTGAACCATTTCATCCCGTACACGATGCCGGACAGTCCGCTCCAAATCAGCAGTCTTCCGTGATGCTATTTCAAATGCTATCGGTATCGTCACCTCTGCCTTATACAGATCCGCCATATCATAAACAAAAGAGCAATCATGCCCGACATGAACAAAACCGAGTCCGGCTGAGCATCCCAAAGCGGTAATGACAGCATGCATCAGTCCATAAAGACAGGCATGTCCTATAGACAATGCTTTATTCACATCATCACTGGACTCGAAATGATCCGGGTCGTATTCCCTTCCATTCCAAGGAACATTCCATTTTCTGGATGCTTCCCGATAAACGCCCCGGATTCTGCTTCCTTCCCGTCCTCTTAACTGCTGCAGAGTTAGTTTTGATACGTCTTCATCCGGAAAACGCAGCTGATACATTTTGCGGACGACCATCAGGTGGAGCCTCTGATTACTGACCATTCTGGCCTGCTGCAGCAATAATGATGAATGGTGTGTCAGTGGCCGCCCGCCAGCATAATAGCGTACGCCCTGTTCTCCAACCCATACGACACTTACGCCCGCCTCTCCGATCAGCTCCATTGCACGATGCGTCAAATTCGTTCCCGGTCCAAGCAATAGGACGGATAGTGCCGCTGCCGGTATATACACAATTCCATTTTGATCCGTCACTGTAATTGCACTGTCTTTCCGGTTGATGTCGCAATGCTCGAGATAAATAAACGTCATCCGGTCCCGGATCTGCGGCAGTGCCTGCAGATCCGGCTGCTCAATTCCGGGAATCGTCTCACTCATCTAATTTCACCTGCGATCGTAAGCATCCCTGATCCGAAAGCCTTTTCACGCCCGATCCCTTTCACCAGTGCCTCACGAAACGCATCCGCATCAGTCACCTTCAATGTCCCTTCAAAAACGACATGGATCATCGACACCCGGGTTCGGTGTTGTTCGCCTTTCCGGAAAGTCACCTGTCGATCCTGAAGAATCTGAACGGCGTCTTCACTCACCTCAAATCCATGCCTGCGACCCTGATCAATCAGCCACTGTATCTGATGGCGCGGCGAAACATGCGGATACACCTTTCCCCGCTTTCCTTCTCCTTGTGAAACGCTGTGAGTCGGTGTCGCCGCTATACGAAAATGCCAGCGGCTTCCCTGCTGAATCTTATCAAGGAAGGGCGTATACGCTCTGACTGCACTGCTTTCCGATGCGGGTTCCATTCCGAACTGGCTTACGATCCCAGCCGTATCCGGTGCTATCTCACTGACGATAAGAAGATAATATACCCCATGCAATGGATCGATACGCCAGAGATGACGACTTCCGTAATCCGTGAAAGCATGCTCAACCGCACCGTGCATCAGATTGGGGTTGGCAAGAGCTTCCATGGTTTTCCTTTTGGATGAATCAAGTCTCACCCTTGTCATATACATTTTTATTCACCTCATCCAGTTCCCGGAACGCATCATGATCGGTTTCTTCAGATCCGTCCATATGGACGGATCCCTGCTCAACTGCATATCGATATCTATACTCCCGATGAACCGGGCTGAATGACACCGGATCATCTTTCAGCCTGTGATACTCAAGTCCCCGATCCGGCGTTCCCTCAACAACGATACGGAGATTGGGATTAGAATGCACCTGCCTCCAAGCCGGAATCTGCCATTTTTCATTTCGCAGTGCCTCCAGCAAAGGCTCTTCACGAAGTCCGAGTGACACGGGAAAAGACGGCGGGCAGGACCTTCTTCCCAAATACAATGGGAAAACCGGATGGCAAAGAGCCTTATCAAAGGCAGCCAGCTGCAATGTATCTTCAGAATAGAGTCCAACCAGATACACCGCATCGCTCATGTAATAACGTTCCGTTACATCCGCCTGCTTTTCTCCGTGTACCATATGGAAATCCCTCAGGAGCACACCGGGCTGGTCAACGCGCACCCCCATGATCACGTTACGGAAATCCTCGCAGGATTCATCGCGCCTTCTTCCCAAAGCCGAGGCCAGCATTCCGAGAACTCCGCTTCTGGTCGGAATGGACAGTGTCCGTCTTGTATTGAATTTTGAATCATCGCCCCACGACTGAAGGGGAGCCGCGAGCCGCATCAGCAGCGTGCTCATGACTGATCACTCCCGATCGCATGCTCCAGATATTCCCGAAGCTGACTCAGCACGTCCGGAAGAGCAGTCGGCTGCACTAATGCTCCGATGCCGTCCCCCATTCCAAATTCTGCGTCCGGCGCATTATCATAAGCTGCGTACAGATTTTTCGCGTATTCAACAAACGCTTTTTCGGAAGCGGGTACATAGCCGTCCTGTCCCGCGCGCACCGGACGTTCGAACGCGCCGCAGAGATTAACGGGCTGGTCCGTTCTGACGCAAATGTAAATATCGCTCGGAAGTGTGCGATTAGCGAATGTATTTTCTCTTCCCGTGGGCATAGAATAAATAAAGGATTCTGCAAAGCGTTCTATTGCATTCACCGCTTCTTTCCCGGCAAATCCGGCAAGTACGCCGGCATTGACCGTAGCATAACGATACAATGTGGCTGAGTTGAACTCCACCGTTCCCAGATGGCCGGCTCCTGCGTTATCCTCCCGTGCGCAGTCGTCAACAGCCGTGAAATAGTCGTACTCATTATGCACTGTATGAGTCGAAATACTGTGAGCAACCTGAGCTGTCGCGTCATAATTAAGAGAAGGATCACTCGCCACCATCCGGCCAAACAGAATCATGTCGATGGACGGATTTTCCTTCAGCGCTGCAGAATACTTCTTTTTATCTTTTTCCTTTGCCACGGCCAGTTCCGCGATTGCCCGAACCTGTTTTTCGCTTATAAAGAACAGAGCATCTGTTCCGCTCTCTGCACTCTTTATCTTCAGCCCGGCATTGCTCAATGCGTCCATCGCCATTTTTTCTGCCGCTGACTGTTCCACTGTCGGATCACATAAAATAATATCGTTTTTCACCAGTTCCACTACATGCTTTGTTCGTTTTCCAAGTTCTCCCTGCGGAAAACGTTTCAGAAAGTCCGTCCGCATCGCATGCTTCCAGGCCTGTGATGAAACCCGTGCGCGTGTGGTGCCTCCGTAGACCGCGGTCTTCGGGCTTCCGGTGTCGTCTCTGTTCACGCAGCTGGGCGGAACGGTCTGCAGAATATGGATATCGACAAAGATCTGTTCACTCATCACTCTTCTCCTCTTTCTCATTCTGTTTGAATTGATAGTACGCGCGTCCCCACTTTAACCGCACAGATGTTCTTCTTTCCTCGTCCTGATACCAGTACAGATCTTCAGCCAGATCAACATAATCCAGCGGTATGCTTTCTGAGCGGAGCAATTCGATAATCCCCCGCAGATGATAGGACAATTCCAGCATATCGGAAGAAGTCGCCATCTGGTTAAACCTTCTGAGAACTCTCATCTCGGCATCCTGATCAGCTGTCGGCACAAGCTGGCGAATCGCCTTGCCGAGTGTATTTCCCTCCAGATACATCGACTGATTCTGGCCTTGCTGATGAACCGCATACAGCGTAAGCACGGTATAAACGGACCACTCGGAACGGCCCGGCTGTTTCCCCGTTCCCTGAAGCCCTGTCGGAAGATCCTCCAGAAAGATTCCCCAAAGCTCGGGCAATTCACCCGGGCTTTTACCGGTTCCCCTCCTGAGCCGGGCCAGCTCCGCCTTTCCGGAACCCATTCCTGCAATGCTCTGCAGATAGATCAGCCTGCTTTGCACATACCTCCTGATCGCTTCGCTTTGTTTCACATTATTCACCTGCCTTCGGGTAAATCTGATATATTTTCCTTCTGAATTTCAGATCCGCTTCCGGAACAGAAAAACGAAGTTCCGTATCCTTTTTCCTGTCATAAACATAATGTCCTGTATAGGCATTCATTCCGGCCTCTTTCTCGATCTGCTCCGCCAGCCTGCAAGCCATCGTCCTTGCTCTTTCCTCCCACTCAAGAAATCTTCGTGCAATCCTGTCCGGATCTTCATTCGCGTCAATCTGCATCAGCCACTGTCTGAACGGCTCATCAATCATCTGATAGAAGCGTTCTTTCCCTTCATTGGTTTTCTTTTCGGTATCGCCTCCTCCAGCCACATAAATATCATAGACCAGATAATGGAATGCCACAGCTGCCTGATCACACTTTTTGACCTGCTCATCGATTCGGTTTCGGAGCGCGGCTTCGGATTTTCTCAGGAGATCCGAACTCATCGTCAGAATATCACTGGAAATATCACTGATATAAAAATCCTTGTCTCCATATTTCATCGAAACCGCACGAAAGCGTGCTGCCATAGACGATGGAATCAGCTGTTCATCGCGCAGAGAAGAGAACCAGCTTACGACGCCGGGAATATGATTTTCCTCACCTCCGATAAAGAAATTCCCAAAATCTCTCCACATCTGTCTGGATGGTTCCATTCTTCTGGGACGGAAAAGCGTTTGCTTCCCCTGCTTGACGTATCGCCATACAGTCATCTGTTCCTGGAATGCCTCATCAGCGGAAAAGAAATCGCCCCCCAGTAAACGATATCCCGTTACAAATCCTTCCTTGCGATCAAGCAGGATCCGTCTTGACTGGAGCGTAAGCAAAGAGGCAGGATTACATGGAACAGCAATTTCTGTTCTTTCATCCGGTTTCGGATCATGCTCCCAGTTAGGATCTGCTTCATCCTGCCACGGTTCGGCGCCATCCTGAAGGAAGGTAAGATTCAGCATGATCGTCTCGAACAGATTTCTTCCCACGCCCTCTATCATGCCAAGTTTGCCAACCCATCCGGCTCCGGGCGACGGCAGACCTTTCTGTTTCGGTTTTGCGGATGTGTCGTCAAACGCATTGATATACAGCAGCCATCTCGCAGCCTCTCCATATCGGATTTTTTCTTTTCCGCTCCCGCTTCGTCCCGCGAACAGCCGGATTTTATTCCCGCTCTCTGAGATGTCCCCGATCAGCTTGGATACGCCGTATTCGGTGCCTTTCTTCGCTTCCGGCACCTGGCCAAACGGGTTCGTCGGATGAAATAGCCAGAAGCAGTCGTGATGTTTCTGCATGTACGATTCCACCGGTCCAGCCGGAAAGCCTCCGGCATTCCAGAGGTCTTCCCACCGTAGCAGCGCCGTTTCCTGCGCATCTGTCAGTTCTTCATGCGCCGTCAGATCATCTGGGTTCCCGTCTGCATCTGTACGGGAAAAAATCGTATAAGCCAGTGCCGTCAGCACTCTCAGAACAGCAAAGTTCTGCGGTTGATTTTCCCCGTTCAGATCTTCATATTCCTGAGCGTGAAGCATCACCTCGCTAAGTGAAACCGTCTCTTCTGTCAGATCATGCCTGATCACCCGGATCCATGGTTCGTCCGCCAGATTAAATTCAACTGTTTTCATTCTCGTTTCCCACCTTTTCATACTGAAAGCCCAGCCGGTTTGAGTAAGAGATCGAATATCCTCCCAGAATCCCCTTTCCCTTCTCGTCCAGAACCATAAAAAGCTCACCCATCAGCAGTCGGTTTTCACGAACCCATGTACCCACCCATCGGTTGGTCATGTTTTCAAGTTCCCGAATTACACGGTCGATCAGGTCGCCCCGTCCGAATACTGCAGGGAGGCGAATCTTCTGGCGAAAGACCAGCTTCTCTTCTTCTTCGGACAGTCTTTCATCCGAAAGCAGAAGAACGGACGGATCGCACAGCGGAGTAAGCGCATGCTTCTCCGGAACATATTGCAGCAGAATTGCCTCTACCGAATCCTGTCCGTCTCTGACACATGCCTCTGCCTCCACATCGTTGGATATCATTTCATCCAGCATCCCGTCGATCGTTTTTTGCTTCAGCCTCCTTCTCTGATTTACCGGGGGTGAGAGCCGATATGCATTCGCACGTTTCTGCTTGTCTTTGATTTTCCGATCATAGTCTTCCTCCGCATGTCTCTCTGTCTCAGGTTGAAGCACGAAAGAACGATCATAGACATCCTGTACGAGTTCAGAGATATCCGTCGGAAGCAAAATCCGGTCCGGAAGAATTTCTCTGGTTCTGAGAAGAAGGTATTCGCCATACACTGCTTTTGAACCAGCCTCTGTCTCGTCTTCCGCTCCTGCGCCCACTACGGCACAGACAGCCTGCTTCATCCCGACCGGGCGAAACGCATCATGCCGGGCATGTCTGTGAAGTCTGCCTATTCTCTGCAGCAGCAGGTCAACCGGGCAAAGATCCGTCACCAGAAAATCAAAGTCGATATCCAGAGACTGCTCTATCACCTGTGTTCCGATAACCACGAGATGGTTTCGTTCTTCCGGTCCGGAACCCGGGCCGAGACGGCGCAGCAGCTCCTTCTCCAGCGCCGCTCTCTGCTCCATAGTAAAGCCTGCATGATAAACGATGATGTTTTCATCAGGCAGTTCCTTCAGCACTGTCCGCGCCAGCGTCTGAGCTCGTTTCACCGTATTCACGATAATACCTGCGCATCCTCCGTCCGCCAGTTTGTCTCTGAGCAGACTGATCAGATTTGCCTCCTCTGTCTTCAGAATGCGCACCATCCGCTTGCCCCCGGTCATGGCGATCCGTTTCTGATTGACCTGCCTGCCATCTGTCCATGTCAGCAGAGGGTACGATTTGCTGACCATCCACGATTCTTTCTCAGAATCAGGAACCGCTGGATTTAACTGCTGATAGGACCGGATCAGGCGGCTGCGTCGCTCATAGGGAAGCGTCGCGGATAGAAGAATTACCGGTACGCCATATGCCCCCATCCAGCACAGCGCCATCTCCAGATACTGATTCATATAGGCGTCATACGCATGGCATTCGTCAATGATCACGACTTTGCCCGCAATACCCAGATGGCGGAGCATGACATGTTTCTGCTTAAGCGCAGTCATCAGAAACTGGTCTACTGTTCCAATGACGAAATCAGTCAGCAGCGCTTGTTTTCTTCCCTCAAACCAAGGATGTACGATTAAATTTGTGTCTTCCCGCCCGTCATCATTGATCTGAGCCGTTCCATGAAAAACCGACCGGTAGTCATCATTCATTTCCGCTGCGCCATGCGCCAGCCGGATACCAAGCGTGACCTGATCGCCCTCCTCCCCGGACTCTTCCTCCGCCTCAGATCTTGCCCATGATTCAATCCTGGGAAAGATGCCATTAGACGTTGCCTGCGTAGGCAATCCGAAATACAGGCCGCCACAGCGGTATTTGCCAGCCTGAATACTGGCTGCCGCCAGTGCGGCTTCCGTTTTCCCAACTCCCATGGGCGCTTCCAGTATATAAATTCCCGGATGTTCTGACTGTTCCGCTGCCTTTATCATTGCTTTCTGAACCGCGTTCGGCATAAAGCCGAACCGGTTCTGAAAGCCCGCATCATCCATTGCAATGCAGGAGGAAGCCCAGCATTCAGGCAAAGCAAGCGAATTCCACGCCCTCTGCATCCGGCTCCGATCATTTTGCTCATCTCCGCAGTCATCGGAAGAGATCAGCGGAAAATATTCCGTGTTGCTGGCGATCCAGTCCGCCATAATCAGCAGGCCGGTAAACAACACCTGTGCCTTGTATGAAATTTCCGGTATATCCTTTATTTCGGCATATCCCGACCCCCGCAGAACTTCATCGACAATCCTCCCGCGTAGTGAACGCCAGATCCCGGAGGTATTCATATCTTTTGAATCATAATAATTCATGTGACAGCTCGAAACGAGACTGAGCTGCTCTGCAATCAGGTCTCCTGTCAGACTGTTAATGATTTTCCTTGGTTTTCCATGATGTGCACCAACAACCGACGCAACGCCGGCAGGAAATCCCATCTTCAGAAGGACCGTCTCTCCCGCAAGTGGGTGGGATGACTCCTTTCGGTTGACAAAGGCAGATGCTCTTGAAACAGGAAGCCCCATCTCATCCAGACGTTCTCCCACCTCGTCAATGTTTTGAAGGATCATACTTTGAAAAAGCGGTGTGGCTTTCCCTATATCATGGAGACCGCCCAGAAGCTTCGCCATCCTGACGAGCTCTTCTTCATCTCCGGGCAGATCCATCGCCCTTTTTTCAGAATCGGGAAGCCATTGATTAACCAGAAGGCCCATCATATCGGATGTATCTTCCAGGTGCATTCTCAATGGAAGCCATATGCTGCGATCGTTTCGCCCTGATTTGGCTGCCAGCCATTTTGAAATATCATCGTCCATTTTCAATCGCTCCGCCCCGGTTGAGTTGGCTATATTTTACCATGCTTTCCCTTTGTGTTTTCTTTTTTTATTGATTTTTCCGATTAAAAACATCGGCACCAGATTTCGAGTCATGATAACTTCGCTCAGACGTTTTTTTGTGACAGTGATGTTATATCATTCGTCCTGTACATTTTTCTGTACTTATGAGCAGTGGAACTGATCTATTTGTATCGCATATCGCCTTCTCCCTATCAGCAGCAACAAAAAAGGCACCTGTTCAGTCCCGCTGAATACGGGTATTCTTTCCCACAAAGCTTTATCGGTTTACAAAGGTTTATCCTTATCTTTACTTGTCCCTGATGGCGGATTCCTCCGGAGGCGGTTATGCTGATGAAAAAGGAATCACGCCGCATTCCTTTTTCGGAGAAGCGGAACACGGCTGTCGGAAGAACAACAAAAAACCGGCCTCCTGCCGTCTCGGACGGCAGAAGGCCGGGCTTTCAAACCCCGACCGCCTTTTCTGCGAGGAAAACCATACTCACGCCAAGCAGAACGCTGAGCAGCACATAGAGAAAAGCCATCCCGCTTTCTCCCTTCTGCGTCAGCTGCTGCGTCTCAAGCGCGAAGGAGGAAAAGGTGGTGAACCCGCCGCAGACGCCGGCCTTCAGAAAGACCACAAGCTTCGGATTCATGGCGTTTTTCGCGGCCAGCGCCGCGATCATCCCGATCGTAAAGGATCCGGCAAGATTTATCAGAAGCGTCTTGATCGGAAATCCGTTCTCCGGATTCATCGGCAGAAGTCCGATCAGATATCGGAGTACAGCTCCGGCGGCGCCTCCCGCGCCCGCAAGCATCCATCCCGTCATCATGTCTCCTCCTACAGTATTCTCATCCACAGGTCATCCATGGTCAGCGTGTTCCTCACATCCCGAATCCGGAGATCCGGGTCCGCTGCGGGAGCCCCTTTTCCGATGTCCCGCAAAGGCGGGTCAGAAAAGACGCGTTCAGCCTGCCTGCGCCGCGCCGAAGAGATGTGCGCGGATCGGACGAAGGGCCGCGTACAGCACTTCTCCCAGAACGTAGGCGCTGAGCACTTCTCCGGCGCCGACCGATGCCATCAGCAGCGGAAGCGGCATCGCGAGTCCGTAGCCGTAGATGAGCACCAGCGGGACGACGACGGTATTGGCCGCCACTGTCACCAGCGGCGCGAGCCAGCGGTGATGGCGGAGCATCCGGCATCCCGCCGCGCCGATCAGCGTCGCGAGGCTTCCGAACAGAACATCCCAGAGAATGGATCCGCCCAGAATATTCGCCAGCAGACAGCCCACGAACAGCCCCGGAACCGCCGCCGGCGTGAAGACCGGCAGAATCGTCAGCGCTTCCGCGATCCGGATATCAATCCCGGACTGTCCGAAGGAAATAGGCGCGAACACCATCGTCAGAACGACGTAGACGGCCGCAATGACAGCGGCCTGGGTGAGAAACAGAACCTGTTTGTGTTTCATAAAAAATCCCTCCGTGGTTTTGTTTTACGTGAGGATGGCTTCAAACTCACGGGCGCTGCATAGTCAGATTTGCGCCGCCGTACAGTGTACCGCGCATCGGATGAAAATGCAACCGGTGCCGGAGCGGGGGCTGATAAAGCCTCCTCACCAATAAAATGCATCAAAAGGCCGTCCTTCCGGTATCGGTTCTCCCGGAAGGACGGCCTCTTGATGTGCCGATATGGATGGTCAGGCGCGGATCTCCCGTTTCATGAAGGAGATGTACGCCGCCGCGAAGGCCACGCAGGCCAGCGCGATCATGTAGACGAGATGCGGCCAGACCAGAAGCAGACTCTGGCCGAAGCTCAGATAGCCCGCCACGGCGTTCTGGTACTGCGACATCGTCGTGATGCCCGTGGAACGGACGTTGGGGTTGAGGATCGTCGAGATCACCTCACTGAAGAGGTAGTAGGGCGACAGCCGGTTCAGCCCCAGCTTCAGCTGGTAGTTGCTCAGCGTGTTCGTATACGCACCGGCCCCGTCCGTCGGATACAGCGCGTTCGCGATGCCGCTCGCCGTCAGCGACATGAACATCGTCGTGAAGAGCCAGATCGCCAGCGCGACGATCGCCGCGGTCGCCGCGTGGCGGCAGACCACCGACAGGAAAATCGAGAAGGCCAGCCACATGCAGCAGTAGACGGAGGCGAACACCAGGAAGACGAGCACACGGGCGGCTTCTTCGCCCGACGGCCCGATGCCGGTCTTCAGAATCCCCGTGCCGGCCATTACGCCGCCCAGCATGAAGAGAATCCATGTGATCACGGTGGCGCCGGCGAGGAATTTGGCGTTGATGATCGAATCCCGGTAGATCGGCTGCGCGGCGATCCGGATCAGCGTGCCCTGTGATTTCTCGTTGGCGATGGCGTCAAATCCCATCGCGATTCCCATCAGCGGTCCGAGAAACGCGATGAACACGGCGAAGGAGTAGATGGACTTCCCGTTGGTTGTGAACAGCTTCAGGAAGATGTACCCGCTGCTCTTCTCCACCGCGTCGGACATATTGGAGATCGCCCCGTTCAGAGACGCGGCCGTCACGAGCACGAGCAGAACGAACAGCAGAAGCACCCGCCAGCTCGTCACATACTCGCACAGCTCCTTCCTGTAGAGAACGCCGAAGCCGGTCCGGTTAGCCGTTCTTCGAACCGCTGCCTTCTGCTGCTTCTCTTCCTTTCCGGAATCGGAGACCGCCGCTTCGCTTCTGCTGGCTGTCATCGCTCTCACCTGCCTTTTCAAAATATTTGTGATAAATCTCGTCCAGATCGCCGCCGCGCTGATGCATGTCGATCACCGTGATGTTGTTGACGACCATCATGGTGAACAGCTGCCGGCGGAGGTCGGTCCTCGACTCGATGCGGATCGTGTCATTCTCCTGCTTTGAACAGGATACGACGCCTTCCAGCCCTTCTGTCATATGAAGAAGCTTGTCGGACTGGCCCTCGTCAGTCTGAATCGTCATGACATAGTACCCTTCGTTCTGAAGCTGCCGGCCAAGCTCGTCGATGCTGCCGCTGGCGATCAGCTTTCCCTTGACGAAGATGCCGACCCGGTCGCAGATCTGCTGGACCTGATAGAGCTGGTGGGAGGACAGAAGGATCGTGCGTCCGTCCTGTACGGACAGCTCCTTGATCAGAGCCGTCAGCTCGCGCATTCCTTCGGGATCGATGCCGAGCGTCGGCTCGTCCATGATGATGATCTCCGGATCCTTCATCAGGACGTCGGCAATCCCGAGCCGCTGTCTCATACCGCGGGAGTAGCCGCCGGCCTTGCGTCCGGCCGCGTATGTCATGCCGACCCTCTTAAGAAGTCGGTCCGCCCGCGCTTTGCTCTCTTCACGCGTAAGACCGTTGATTTCTCCCGTAAAGACAAGATTTTCAAAGCCCGTCATATCCGGGTAGAAGCCGACGTTGTCCGGCAGATAGCCGACGATCCGCTTCACGCTGATCGGATCTCTCGTGCAGTCCGTCCCGGCGATATACGCCTGACCCGAGGTCGGCTCCGTGAGGCCCAGAAGCATCAGCGTCGTCGTGGTCTTGCCCGCGCCGTTCGGCCCCAGCAGTCCGTAGACCTCGCCTCTGCGGACCTTCAGGTTCAGGCCGTCCACCGCCGTGACGCCGCCGTACTGCTTCGTCAGATTGACGGTACGGATGATGGTTTCCGTCATAGATCAGTGCCTCCCGAATTTGCGGATGATGAAGACAAGGCAGCCGGCCACGGCGGCGATCAGGATGATGCCGACGGCGCCCCATCCGGTGGAGGTCTTCACGGTGACGCGGAACGCAGCCGTACTGTTGGCCTGGTCGTTCGCGGCCTTCAGATCCAGCTCATAGTCGCCGGAAAGCGCATCCGAGGACGGGGTCACGTAAAGGGTGATCTCCTTCGACTGTCCGGCTGCCAGCGTGTCAACCGTGCTCTCGGAGAAATCCACCGTCCAGTCGGTCGGGGTCGAATCGGCCGTCAGATTGATGTTGCTGAGGTCGATGTTGCCGTTGTTGGTCAGCGTCAGCGTGACGGCTTTCTTCTTGTTCGCGACGGCATCGAAGCTGAGCGTGCTGCTGGGGGTCGACAGGGAGAGGTCGTAGGTACCGGTGATCGTGACCTTGAGCGTCGTCTTCAGCGTCTCGGAAGCCGAGATCGCGGAGAACGGAATCTCATATTCCCCGGCGTCCACCTTTTCCGGCGGCGTCACCGTGATGCTCAGCGCCTTGGAGCTCTGGGCGTCCACGTCGACGGACGCGACCTTCGTCGTTTCACCCGAAGGCGTGACGCTGACGGTCCAGCCGTCCGGAGCCGAGTTGGAGAAGCTGTAGTTCTGCGATTCCGATGAATTGTTCTGGATCGTGGAGGTGAAGGTAAAGGTCGTGCCGGTCGCGCCTTCCTGCTCCGCGTACTCGGTGGTCAGACTGTCCGCGGTTTTCTCCTCGTCGCTGACCGTGACCTTGAGCGCAAGATCCTCGTCGCCCGCCGTGATCGTCAGATCGTAGTCGCCCGCCTTGGCGTCCTTCGGGACTTCCGCATAGAAGGTCGCCGCGTCCGACGTCTGGCCCACAGCCGCGTGCACCGAGCTGATCTCGTTGCCGTTGCCCTCAAAATAGCCTGACCAGCCGTCCGGCATCGATTTCACGGACAAAGCGAGATCCGTCGGCTTGTCTTCGGCGTTGTCGATGTTCAGGCTGAAGCTGAGCTTGCTTCCGGCCTTGGCCGTCACGCCGGGATACATCGTGCTGACATAGATGCCGGCCGCCTCGGCCGACGGAGAGGCGGCCGTTGATTCCGATGACGCGCCGGCTGTGCCGGACGCGGCAAACGTCACGGTCGATCCGGCGAGCATGCCGGCAACGAGCGCGGCGAGTACGGCGCGCCCGACATACGCGGTTGTCCGATGTTCTGTTTTTCTTCGCATGGTTCTTTCCTCACCTTTTTAATAGATTTGTCCGCCCGGAGGCGGCACGGACGGGTGCATTTCCTCCCGGACCGCACCCAACGCTCCGATTCTATCACGGTAAGCTGAAAGAAGACTGAAAACCGTCGGATAAAAGAAAAAGTTCACAAAAGAATCACGAAGCGGGACATGCAGCCGCAGATCCGCACGGACCGGAAAGACCGGCCCGCGGCGCCGGTCAGCCCCTGGTCAGACGCCGCCGTCTCAGAGGAATCCGGATCGTAAAGACGTTCCGTCCGTCCGCGGTGGAAACGCCGATCGCGCCGCGGTGCTGTTCCACGATGGCCGCCGCGATGGGAAGGCCCAGCCCGTAGCTGCCGTTCCTTGCGCGGGACGTGTCCGCGCGGTAGAAGCGCTGAAAGATTTTCTTCTGCTCCTCTTTCGTGAGCAGTTTTCCTTCGCTGGCCACGGACAGCGACGCGCAGCCGCCTGCGCCAGTGAGCTGTACGCTGACGACCGAATGAGCGGCGGCATATTTCCGCGCGTTGTCCAGCAGGACGCCGACCGCTTCGCGGAGACGGGTTTCGTCTCCCTTTACCCGAAGCCCCGCTTCCACATGGCTGACGACTTCCAGTCCCGCCTCGAAGAAGGGCGCCTCGAAAAGAAGCAGCTCGTTCTCCGTGAGCGCGCTGAAGTCCACGTCCGTCAGCGTCCGGGGAAGGTTCCGGTCGATCCGGGCCAGATCCAGCAGTTCCTCCACCAGCGATCTCATCTGTTTCGTCACCGTACAGAGGCGGTCGACGAAGACCCTCCGGTCCGCCTCGCTGAAGGACGGGTCCTTCAGCATCTCCGTGTTGGTCATCATCACGGTCAGCGGCGTCTTCAGCTCGTGGGAGGCGTCCGCAATGAACGCTTTCTGCTCCTCAAGCGTCTTCTCCACCGGCTTCACGAACCAGCGGGCCAGCACGACGCTGAACAGCAGGAAGAGAATGAAGCCTCCGCCCGCCATCACGAGGCAGTTCTTCAGAAGGTGATGCATCATGCTGTTCTCGCCGCTCATATCCGCGAAGACGTAGCAGTCCAGAACCGCGCCGTCGGAGGCGGGCCGGACCGCTGTCTTCCCGGAGGCGTCAAAGGTCAGCCCCGGCTCCGGGGAAGCCGCCGTCATCCCGCCGTTTTTCGCCGTCCGCGGCGCAGCGGTTCCACTGTCTTCCAGCTCCGATACGCCGTTCCCGCCGTCTTCCGTCCGCGATGCGGCTGTTCCGCTTTCTTCTGTCTGCTGCGGTGCGCCGGCTCTGCTCCCGCCGGCTTCTTCCGCTGCCTGCGGCAAAGAGGCGGCCCCTTCCGCTTCAGACTGGCCTGCGGCTGTTCCGCTCTCCCCCGGAGCGGCGGCTGCATGTTCCGCAAAAGGAAGCTGAAGATGCACATACCGCAGATGATACTGAGGCAGCTTTCCGCTCTCCTTCCCGTCCGTCTCGGCGCTGGTAAGAATCCCGCGGATTTTCTCCTTATCGGTCAGATCAAAGTCCCGCCCGTCCGCTTCGACGATCACGCCGCGTCTGTTCACGCGCAGCACAAAATAAGCGAGACGCACGCCTTCGGCTGGCTCGCCCGGCTCCGGCGCGTCCTCCGGCTCCATCGCCAGATCCCGCATACGGGAAACGGTCTCCCGCTCCACAGACCGGGCAGTCATCGTCAGAACAATACCGAGAATGACCAGAAGAAGCGCCGTCACGACGGTCATGATAATCAGAATGAAATGCACGCGAAGCCGCCGGATCATGCGTCCTTCTCTCCCGCCTCCAGATGATAGCCCACGCGGCGGATCACCTCGATGCGCACGTCGGAACCGATGCTGCGCAGTTTTTTCCGGAGGAAGCCGACATACGCCTCCACGCTGTTTCCGAGGGCGTCCGAGTCGTAGCCCCAGACGCGGTTCAGCAGCGTCTCCTTCGACACATTGTTGCGGCCGGCTTTCATCAGAAGGCGCATGACGTCATATTCTCTCGAGGACAGGCGGATCCGCCGTCCGCCGCATATCAGCTCGTTCGTCCCCGGATCCAGCGACGTACCGCCGCAGCTAAGCCGCTCCGCCGCCTGGTCTCCCTGACGGCGCAGCAGCGCGTGGACGCAGGCGAGCAGTTCCCGGAACTCGAAGGGCTTCGTCAGATAATAATCCGCCCCCGCGTTCAGCCCCTCGACGCGGTCATCGAGCGAAGAGCGGGCTGTCAGCATCAGGATCGGAACCGTCACATGCGCCTCCCGCAGGCGGGACGCCACCTGATAACCGTCCATGGCCGGGAGCATCACGTCCAGAATCACCAGATCGTATCCGCCCCCGCCTGCGCTCTCAAAGCCGCTCCGGCCGTCGTAGACCGCTTCAGCATCGAAGCCGCGGTTCCGGAGCATGGCCGCGACGGAATCCGCCAGCATCCGTTCATCCTCCACGATCAGAATCCGCATGGATTACTTCTCCCCGAGATCGCCGAGGCACTGGTCGAGGCGGTATGTCAGAAGGTCCTTGTCCATATGCTGGCCGATGAACACCAGCTTGATCATCCGGTCTCCGTACTTCGGGTCCCACATCTGGCGGATCTGCGGATATTTCCGGAGCATCATCTCCTGGGAATGCTTCGGGGCGGCCGCGAGGAATTTACCCGACGGCGATTCCGTGATCTGACGACCGGCCTGCTCGAACATGAAGGACATCTCCGGCTCCTCCTGATACCAGACCATCCCCTTGCAGCGAATGACGGAATGGGGCCAGAGATCGCAGAGATCCACCAGCTTGTCATGGACGAAGGGCCGCCTCCGGAAATAGACGAAGGTGCTGATGCCGTACTCGAGCTCCTCCTCGGAGGCCTCCTCGTTTTCCGGATGCCGGATCGCCTCGACCCAGCCCGCACTGGCCATCGCCCGGTCCGGATCGAACCGGTCGGTGAACAGGAGCTGACGGAGCGGCACGTCGCCTTTTTCCGCGGCGACCATGACCGCATCCTTCTGAAGCGTGTGAACGATTGCTTTCAGTTCGTCGAACTGCTTCTGGTCCACGA
>Ga0256406_1004076_pt1 | contig 17225 bp, 11 predicted proteins | sample RumenRJG_03DNA_FD_185986 | JGI IMG/M metagenome (GOLD analysis project Ga0256406, IMG submission 185986) | Bovine rumen microbial communities from Lethbridge, Alberta, Canada - RJG_03 | ecosystem: Host-associated > Mammals > Digestive system > Stomach > Rumen | place: Canada: Alberta | collected...
GGCCGCATGTGGCGGCTGTAAGCGGACTGCCGGATTCTGAGGGCGAAGGGCCGGCGCCGATTTTCGGGATGGGAAGTTCGATAAAAAGCCGGTAGTATCCGGAGAAGGAGCGGGTCGTGTTTCCCGAAAGAGGGACACGATCCGCTTTTTCACGTTTACAAGTCCGGATTCCGGGTATAAGATAACATTCGTACGGGCCGGAGGAATCATGATTCCGATCTGCCTGTGAAAGAGAGAGGAAGTCGTTTCATGGAGAACAAAAAAAGATCGTTGAACCCGCACGTACTCGGGATTCTTCTCGTCATCACGGATTCATTTTTCTTTTCGCTGATGACGGTATTTGTACGGCTGTCGGGGGATGTGCCGACGATGGAAAAGGCGTTTTTCCGCAATGTTGTGGCGGCGGTGATCGCACTGATCACGCTTTCGCGGACGGAGGAGAAATTCCGGATTCACAAGGGATCGCTGCCGTGGCTGTTCTTCCGCTCGCTGTTCGGCGGAGTCGGCCTGGTGCTGAACTTCTGGGCGATCGATCATATCGGACTCGCGGATGCGAATATTTTAAATAAGATGTCTCCGTTTTTCGCAATCCTCGCATCGATTCCGATTCTCGGCGAAGTTCCGAACGCGGTCGAGATCGTGACCGTGATCGTGGCGTTTATCGGGGCGGCGTTCGTCGTCAAACCGACGATGGGTGCGGCCAGCATCCCTGCGCTTGCGGGACTTGTCAGCGGATTTGGGGCGGGCGTCGCGTATACGTACGTCCGGAAACTCGGAAATCATGGCGAGAGGGGACCGGTGATCGTCGCGTTTTTCTCGATTTTCACCTGTCTGATGTGTCTGCCGTTTATGATCGCGGAGTTCAAGCCGCTGACCCTTCGGCAGGCGCTCTGTCTGGTCGGAGCGGGATGTGTGGCGGCAATCGCACAGTTCGCGGTAACCCTCGCGTACAAGATCGCGCCCGCGAAGGAAATATCCGTATTTGATTATTCTCAGGTCATGTTCGCATCGCTCTGGGGACTCCTGCTTTTTTCGGAGGTGCCGGACAAATGGTCCGTCGCAGGGTATGTGATCATCATCAGCATGGCTGTGTTCAAGTGGCACTACAATGTTAACGTTCAGGGAAAAAAAGAAAGGAAATAAGTATGGAGTTTCAGAAACTGATCGAGACGAGAAGAAGCACGAGAAAATATACGGAGCGGCGTGTCACGGAAGACCAGCTTCGTGAGATCATCGCGGCGGCGATCGAGTCGCCGACGTGGAAAAACTGTCAGTCCTGGCGTTTTTACTGCCTCTGCACGGAGGAAGCGTGCGAGGCGTTCCGCGGCGTCTGCCTTCCGGGCAAAAATTACGAGAATGCGGAGAACGCCGCGCTGATCGTCACGACGTTTGTGAAGGGACGTTCCGGATTTTCCCGGGACGGCTCGCAGGATAATGAGGTGGGCGACGGCTGGGGCTTTTTTGACAACGGGATCGCGACGGAAAATATCGTGCTCAAGGCGAAAGATATGGGTCTTGACACGCTGATCATGGGAATCCGCGATGAAAAGGCGATCCGCCGTTTCCTCAATGTTCCGCAGGATCAGATCATCTGTTCTGTCATCACGGTCGGTTATGGAGACGATCCGCACGATAAGCCGCGCCGGAAGAGCGTCGACGATGTCGCGTCGTTCTTCTGATCCGCGTCGATCGGGCGAACACCGGTGTTGAAACAGGCATCCGGTTTCCAGATTTTACAGAAGAAGATCCGGCCTCATGGCTGCCCGGTGAGAGATTTCCTCCGCGGGCCCGTCGTGAGGCCGGATTTCTGCAATGCTTTTGTTTCTGCAACGTCCTGATTCCGGTACGGATCTCAGCTTTTCTCCGGCATCGCCGCCGGAAGTTTAAAGGTCGAGGTCATCGTGACGTACCGGTCGTCGCGGGCGGAGACGAGAATTCCCTCGCATACCTCGAGCATATGGAGCGCCATGTCTCCGCAGGCCCGGTTCGCTCTTCCCTCACGGATCGCCCGGATCGTATCGACAAGACCGATGCCACGATTGTTTGTCACGTAGCTCGTTGCATCATAATCATGCCGGACCTCGGCGATTTCCCAGGGAATTGCCGATTCTTCATCGTTCCGCGGCATGGATCTCCAGCGATATGTCTTCGGGGTCTTGACGAGCGTGTCGCCGCCGAAGAGGTTCGGACCGGCGTTCGGATCTTCTTCGTCGATACAGAGCGTCGCCTTCTCCCCGTAGAGCTCGAGGCGGGGAAGAACCGAATCCCATGCGTCCCAGCTCATATTGGCATTGACGATGGCGCCGCTTTTGAACTTCAAGACCGCCATCAGGGTCGTCATGACATCCGGATGAACCGGAATGGTTTCTCCTTCTTTTGGCCCTCCGTAGATCATCCGTTCTTCCTGCGGGCGGCTTCCCATCGCACAGACCGATTCGACCGGACCGAGCAGAGAGAGAAGCGCTGTAAAATAGTAAGGGCCGATGTCCAGCACGGGGCCGGCTCCCGGCTGATAGAAGAATGCTGGATTCGGATGAAACCACTCCCAACCGTGGCAGACGCAGTTCGCGGTTCCCGCGATAATTTTCCCCGTGACGCCTTCATCGATGAGACGGCGGAAGGTTTGAAGGCGTGCGCCCATAAAGGTATCCGGCGCGCATCCGACATACAGACCCTTTTCCCTCGCCAGATCAACGATTTCTTTTCCTTCCGCGAAGGTCGCTGCCAGCGGTTTTTCGGAATAAACGTGCTTTCCTGCCCGGATTGCCGCCAGGTTGTAATAATAGTGTGTTTCCGGAACCGTCAGATTCAGCACGATATCGATATCCGGGTCCGCGATCAGATCATCTCCCGAAGCGTACGCTTTTTTAAATCCGTACTGCTCCGCTTTTTTCTGCGCCTTTGCGAGCGAGCGGCAGGCGCATCCTGCGAGTTCCACCTCCTCCGGGAACTTCTGCAGATTTGTCAGATATGCGTTACTGATGTCACCGAGTCCGATTACCCCAAGTCTGAATTTTTTCATGAATACCTCCTGTCCAGTCGTACATGTGCCACATGCCATATTTTGATTTTATCATGAAGCCATCGGTCTGTATTTTGCTATCTTGCGGAAAAGTCAAATTCTCTCGCAGAATCCGGAAAACTTATGAGAATGCGTTCAGACCGAAAAATCCGGTTGAGTTCGAAAAAAGTTATGGTAAAATGTCTTTTGTGCAATTGTAAACATTTCGTAAAGGACTGGACATCATGATCAAATTGCCATTTCAGAGAAACAACTATGCACCGGACGGCGCCTCTGCCGTGTCTGAAGATTTTTCTGTTGCTGGTGGATCTGAAAAAGGGGCGGAGAAAACCGGCGGAAAATTGTTTACCGGAAGGTTCTCGCTGGTTCTTTCAATCGTTCTTTTCACGATCGGAGTCCTGTTTTTCTCGGCACAGTCATTCGGCCTCCGAACGTGGGGCGGACTCACAATGGATGAGATGGTATTTCATCTGACGGCTCCGATGGAGGGGACGGAGAGCACGGTTCTGATCTCCGCTGTGCTTCAGGTATTTCTTCCAACCGGCGCGGCTCTTGCCGCTTCGATCGTGCTGGCGGCGGTTATCAGGAAGCGGGATGTACGACGTTATCGCACGGCAGTCGCGCTGCAGTTCCTGGCAGCAGCCGTTCTGATTTCATACTCGGTCGTTCATTTTCTTTCGGAGACCGACGGATTTTCCTATATTCGTTCGCAATTTTCAGAATCTACTTTTATCGAAGACAATTATGCAGATCCGTCGTCGACCGGACTTACATTTCCGGAGCAGAAACGGAATCTGGTCTATATTTATCTCGAGTCCATGGAGGCTACGTATACCGACCGGGAGGACGGCGGAGGGTTCGATGAGGATTATATCCCCGAGCTGACGCGGCTCGCACAGGAAAACGAGGATTTTTCCGGGGATTCGGACCGGCTGGACGGCGGAAATGTTCTCTCGAACACCGGATATACGATGGGCGGCATGTTCGCACAGACGAGCGGTCTTCCCCTCCAGACGACGCTGTACAACGGCATGGACACGCAGTCCAGTTTCTACAGCGGCATCGAGACCCTCGGAGATGTGCTGAACAGCCAGGGCTACCGGCAGGTACTTCTTCTTGGATCCGAAGCCTCGTTCGGAGGGCGGGAACTGTATTTTAAAGAACACGGCAATTATGAGATGCGCGATTACAACTGGGCGAAGGAGACCGGGCGGATTCCGGCGGATTATCATGTCTGGTGGGGATATGAGGATGAAAAGCTGTTTGAGTACGCGAAAGAGACGCTGACCGAGCTCGCGTCGTCCGGACAGCCCTTTAATCTGACGATGCTCACCGCCGATACGCATTTTGAGGATGGATACTACTGCCGGCTGTGTCAGGATCAGTTTGAGGGAAATCAGTACGCGAATGTCATGGCGTGCTCGAGCCGCCAGGTCGCCGCTCTCGTGGACTGGATCAGACAGCAGGATTTTTATGCAAACACTACGATCGTGATCTCGGGGGATCACACGACGATGGATAAGGATTTCTGCGACAATGTACCGGATGATTACACGAGAAAAACGTACACCTGCTATATCAATTCTGCAGTGCAGCCGGTAGATGCGGCGAAGCGCCGTGAATTTTCGACGATTGATCAGTTTCCGACGACTCTCGCCGCTATGGGTGTCGGGATCGACGGGGACCGCCTCGGACTCGGAACAAATCTCTTCTCCGGCAAAGAGACACTGACAGAACAGTACGGCGTGGACCGAATGAACCGGGAGATGCAGAACAAGTCGGATTTTCTTGCTTCCAAGAACAAGATCGCTCTGACCGGGACGATGCTGAAAAAGATCTGCGGTTATGTGCAGCCGATCGTCACAGAGGATGGTCCGAATCTGAATGTGTCCATGACCGGACTGGAAGTTGTGGACCGTCAGAGCAAGATTGTGACGATTTCCGTCCGCCCTGTGAGCGAAGACAGCAGTTCCGATGCGGAAAGAAGCGTCACGGCGGATACGGCCCCGCACAACGACAGCGGGGACATGATCTACACCGCGTCAATCAAAAACGCATTCGCCGGCCGGGGGGCATATCTCGTCCGGTTCCACGTGAAGGATGAGGATGGAACCGAGTATGACCTGGAAGAGGTAAAGATTTATTATCCGGGAGAATGATAATTTTTTCCCACAACCGTGGTAATGATGGTATAATACCTATGTACTGCTCATACAAACCTTAACTTACTACCGGTTCGAGCGTCTGACTGCTACGGACGCGAGGACTACCGTGCCTGCCGATTCGGTTCCTGCGGTTCATCCGCAAGCACCGACTCGGCGAATACGGGATTTCCGATATGGGATAGGAGCTGCGGCGTGCTTCATTTTCGAAGTCCGCCGTATTTTTTTGCAAAAAATCTGGATTCCCGGTTGTGCGGATGCTATAATGACGTGCAGGAGCACGATACTGTAAATTCAGGACTGCCGTTTGCGAACCGCCGGAATCTTGGGGCGAGGGGCAGACGCCGGTTTTTGTATGGGAAGTATCAGTACATAAGAGAAGAAGAGGAAAGTATGCCGGTTACAATACAGGAAATTGCGGATCGCGCGGGGGTGTCACGTGGGACGGTTGACCGCGCTCTGAACGGAAGAAAGGGCATCAATCCGGATACGGAGGCAAAAATAAAAGAACTCGCCCGCAAGATGGGGTACCGCACGAACCGCGCGGGCCGGGCGCTCGCGCTTGCGGCGCGGGGCGAAAAGATCGGCGTGCTTGTTCAGGCGGCGGATACGCCGTTTATGAAGGAAGTCATCGAGGGCGTCCGTGATGCGGCGGCAGAGTACGGGCAGTACGGAATTACCGTCGATCTGAAACAGATCGGAAATGTCGACGCGGAAAAAGCGGTGACGATTCTTGACCGGTTTGCGGAGAATGGCTGCGGAGGCATCGCACTTGTTCCGGCGGACGATCCGCGTCTGCTTGAGAAGCTGAATCAGCTTACGCAGGAAAAGAAGATCGATCTTGTCACCTTCAATTCGGATGTCAAGAACGTGCAGCGGCTCTGCTTCGTCGGGCAGAACTCTCTGCAGAGCGGGCGGACGGCAGCGGGACTCATGGCGGAGATCCTGCCGGACGGGGCGGTCTGCCTCGTCCTCTCGGGCCATCCAAGCAATCTGTCGAACGAGTACCGGGCGCTCGGATTTCAGGAGGAACTGGGGGAGCTGCGGAGAGACATCCGTATCCTGCCGGTACAGTACGATTACGATTCGGACCGGAAGGCGGAGGAGATCACTTCTGCGATTCTTCGCGACACCGGAGATCTCTCCGGTATCTATCTCGCCGCAGCAGGTGCGGAGGGCGTGTGCAGGGCGCTGGAAAAGGACGGGGCGGTCGGCCGCGTCAAGGTGATTTCAAATGATATCACCCCGGAAAATATGCAGGCACTCCGCGAAAGAAGGCTGGATTTTCTGATCGGTCAGGACGGGCATACGCAGGGCTATGAGCCGGTGCGCGTGCTTTTTGAAAAACTGCTCGACGGGAAAATGCCGGAGCGGGAAAATATGTACACGGAGATTCTTATCAAAACGCGTTACAACGTCTGATTGCCGGCATTTTTACGGCAAAGGGAAAACGCAGCATACCGGATGCAGTCCGTCATCTGATGTATGCGGCGTTTTTTTGCTGTTTACGGATAAATCGTGAACGGGCACGTTAAATAATACTGACAGGGACGGCGGCCGGAACAGCATGATATACAGCAAAAATACTGCATTTATGAGATGTGGAACCTACGGAAGGGAGAGCTGTCCGGCCGGAGTTGTTCATTCTAGACAAAGATCCTGATTGAAAATTGTGAATATTACGTATTGCGTGCACGAGCACGACCGCATATAATAAGCACATAAGTTGAACGTGCACGAGCACGTAAATGCAGGGGTGAGGGCTGCTTGAGAGAGAAAGGAAAAGCATAAATGATGAAGATCGGATTTAATGAAGCGAACAGCAAGGGCTGTGCCGGACACACGCTGATGAAGGATCTTGAATATTGTGAGAAGTACGGGTTCGATTTTATCGATATCCAGTCGGAGTGTCTGGACCGTGATCTCGCGAATGGAGCCGTCACGCTGGAGCAGGTCGGTGAGTTTTTCAGGACACACCATCTGAAAATGCTTTCCTACAATGCGCTCGTTCATTTCAATATGAAAGAAACGCAGGAGGAAAAGGACGCGGTGATGGCCGAGCTTGATGAGATCATCAGACGATGTGGAATCCTCGGATGCAGCACCATCGTCGTCGTTCCGAATGAGGATATCCGCGTCGAGGCGACAAGAGGCGAGATCCGGAAGGATGCGGTCGAGGTTCTGAAGCAGATGGTAAAAAAGGTCGAACCTCACGGAATCCGTCTTTCGCTGGAGTTCTGCGGAAAGCCGGGCATGACGATCAACCGGTTCGAAGATGCTTATGAGATCGTTGAGGAAGTGGGATCTCCGCTCGTCGGACTGACACTGGACGAGTATCATTTCCATGCGATGGCTTCGGACTGGGCGGCACTTGAAAAAGCGGATGGAAAGAAAATCTTCATCTGGCATCTGAACGGAATGGAGGATGTACCGTGCGGCGCGTCTTATAACACCGATGCGAAGCGCCTGTGGCCGGGAGATCCGATGGACTGCCTCGACCATAAGCGGTACGCGGAGACATTTAAGAAAATCGGATTCGAGGGCGGATGCTGCACGATCGAGATTTTCCGGCCGGAGTACTGGGAGATGGACCAGGAGGAGAATGTCAGAAAATCCGCGGAGGTCACGAAAGCGCACGTCGCGAAGTATTGGGATTAACCTGCCGGAAAAACGGCGGGATTTAATTCAGGCAGTGGTGGCTGTAGTTTAGAAAAGGTTATGGAAAAGGGAGAAAGGTATGAATTGGAAAAAGGTTTCTGCAGTAGTTCTTTCAGCGGGAATGGCACTGTCACTGGCAGCCTGCGGCGGGTCCGCTTCTTCTTCGGCGGGAAGCAGTTCGTCATCCGCGTCATCCTCCGCATCCGGCACAGCGGCGTCGGGTTCTTCGAAATCTGAGTCCGTCAGCTCTTCGTCTGCAGGGGCTTCGGGTGCAGCTTCGGCGGACGGTGAGACGACGACTCCGATCGACGAGTACACAGAGGATCCGTCGAACGGCAAAGAGATGAATATCGGTGTTATTCTGAAAACGCAGTCGTCCGAATTTGGCCAGTATCTGCAGGCAGGCTGCGAGAGGTATGAGAAGGATCATCCGAATATCCATCTGGATATCACGGGACCTTCCTCTGAAACGGCCTATGACGAGCAGATCAATATGATTACGACCGATCTTGCTTCCGGGAAATACGACGCACTCTGTGTGATCCCGCTTCAGTCCGATTCCGCGGCGAAGCTGATCGAGGATGCGACGATTCCGGTTGTGGCTTTCGATACAAAGATCAACTCGGATAAAGTATCGACATTCGTCGGCGTCGGAAATGAAGTCGCAGCTGAGGGCGGCGCGAAGAAGGCGGTCGAGATGGCAAAAGCGAACGGATGGGACGATATCAAGTGCATCGAGATCGCCGGCGTTCAGGGCGATGAGAACAATACCGCGCGTATGAACGGCTACATGAAAGGAATCGAGGAATCCGGCGGCGACTTCCTTGAGAACGAGGTTCAGTATGCAAACGCGGTCGCCGATCAGGCGGTCAACTGCATGGAGGCGATTATGTCCAACCATCCGGAAGGCGTAGCGATCGTCTGTGCGAACAATGACGATATGGCGATGGCGGCGTACAAGACCGCGAAGGGCAACGAGGCGTATAAGAACACGATCTTCCTCGGATTCGACGGAATCCAGGCACCTTCCGAGGGCCTTGTGAACGGCGATCTGACGAATTATATCTCCGTCGCGACAAAACCGTACGACATGGGATATTATGCGATCGACAAAGCAATCCGTGCGGCGAACGGCGAGAAACTCGCAAGTTTCTATGACACCGGATTCGAGATTCTGACGAAGGAAAACGCGGCAGACAGACTGAAGACACTGAAAGAATATCTCGGACAGTGATATCAGCGGCGCGGCGGTTTCCGCACAGATAATTTATTTTTTCATCATTCATGTATCCTGCTTGTGATCAGACGGAAAAAGCGGAGGGCATCCTGCGATGTTCTCCGCTTTTCTATGGGAAATGTAACACGATCTTCACAAAAAGTTCAGAGAAAAGCAATACGGCATATTCCGTGCGGAAGGAAGGAGCTGTACGCCGAAAAGGCTGATTTTATGCGAAATTTTCGGGAATATGCGGCTGAATCCCGGATCGGACGCGCATTTGACATTTGTCGCCTTGGCGTTTACTATGTATGCATTCTGATTTGACAAAATCAGTTTATGTCAATTGGTTTTGCCTGAGATGAAAGGGAGCAATGGGATGACGAAAAAGAAAAAAACTCTGTTGATCATACTCGGGATCGTCATAGCGGCTCTGGCTTGCGCAGTCGGCCTGATCGCGTATGCGTCCTCACACGCCCGCGTAGCAGTGAACGGGATCGATACTGCGGGACTTTCTGATGCGGATCTGGCGGAGAAGATCGCCGCTGAGGAAGAAAAAAGAGAGATCCGTCTTCTGGAGAACGGACAGACGGAGCTTACCGGTACGATTTCGGAGTACGGGTACACGGTGAACCGGGATACGCTTGTGTCAAAGATTTCAGCAGCTGTGAAGAAACAGAAGGAGAACCCGGTTAATCTGCTGAAAAGTCTCGGCGGATCCCTCACGGTCACGGTCGAGCCGGACTGGACGTATAACGGGAACGTCTTCGCGGATTTTGTGAAGTCGGAATCCTTCCGCACGGCACGCCGCTCAACGCGTCAGGCAGGTGTAGTTTATGACGAGACATCGGCGGCTTACGTCGCCAGAGGATACGATGCCGGAAATGAGATCGACGATGCGAAGCTTCAGAGCGTCGTGAAGGGAGCAATTGATCAGAAACTCGGATCTGCGGTACAGGAGAAGACCGGAAGTGTTTCTTCCGGCCCGGCGGAAGATGTGAGTGTTTCTTCCGGATCAACGGAAGATGTGAGTGTTTCTTCCGGATCAACGGAAGATATGAGTGCTTCTTCCGGCCCGGCGGCTGTGATATCCGGTTCGGATGAAAACGGAGCGGCGTCGGCCCCTTCGGAGGTTCAGGTCACGGATCATGACGGCTCGATCGGGATCACGATTCCGTCGTCCGTTTATATCGTCGCGGCAGAGGAGAGTTCCGCCCTCAGCGGGGAAGAGCTGAAGAATCAGGCGGAGATGATGAATAAGTACGCCGGCGCGAAGATCATTTATACATTCGGCAGCGAGAGCGTGACGCTGGATTTTGATACAATCAGCCGGTGGATTTCGTACAGCGGCGGGCAGCTGACGTTTGACGATGCGGCGATGAAGCAGTATATCTCGGATATGGCGGGCAAATACAATACGCGGTCGCGCAATCGGACATTTACGACGACGGCCGGAACACAGATCACGTTTGGCGGGGCGGATAATGAGTATGGCTACCGGATAGATCAGGACGCGGAGCTGGCGCAGATGAAGGCAGATATCGAATCCGGTCAGGAAGTGACGAGGGAGCCCTGCTATGTTTCAAAAAACAGTTACGGCAACCCACTTTATCTGAAGCGGAACGGAACGGATGATCTTTCCGGTACGTATGTGGAAGTTGATCTGACGAAACAGCATCTGTGGTTCTATAAGGACGGGCAGCTGATTGTCGAGAGTGATGTCGTAACGGGTCTGCCGACTTCTGAACGAGAGACGAAGACCGGCGTGTTCCCTCTTGCGTATAAAAAGAGCCCGGCAAATCTCTCAAGTGATGTGAACGGGTATTCGGTCGATGTCAGCTACTGGATGCCTTTCTTCGAAGGACAGGGGCTGCATGACGCGACGTGGCGCTCGAGCTTCGGCGGTTCGATCTACAAGTCGGACGGCTCCCACGGATGTGTCAACCTTCCGAAAGATGTCGCCGCGGCGATCTATAATAACATCGACGCGGGAACGGCGATCGTGATTTACAAATCTTGACATTGCCTCCGGGTACTGGCAAAATATTCTGGTTGTAATCGGTACAGCCGGACTGCCGGCCCGGAGGAATTTTTATGTCCAGAAATATGAAAGGTGTTTTCATCCTGCTGTCCGCATCCCTGATCTGGGGAATGTCTTTTCCGGCACAGGATATTGTTGTCGATCATCACGTAGGAACGTTTACATTCAATTGCCTGCGAAGTCTGATCGCCGCCGCGCTGCTCTGCGGAGTCCAGACTGTGCGGAAAAAGAAAGGCGTTTTGCGCGATACGCTGCTTGCCGCCGGATGCGCGGCCGATCCGGATGAACCGTCATTTTTCTGCCAGAACCGGAAGACGGTGCTGACAGCGGGGACTCTCTGCGGAATTGCGCTGTTTTTCGGGATCGGACTTCAGCAATATGGCATGCAGATCTACCCGGAGGGAGTCGCGAGCTCGGGAAGGGCGGGATTTCTGACCGCCACATACGTCGTCATCGTCGCGATCGCCTCGATTTTCCTCGGAAAAAAACCGCGGCCGGTTACGCTGACTGCCGCCGGGGTCTGCCTTCTCGGCATGTATATGCTTTGCCTTGCGGGCGGCGTCTCAAATGTGTATCTGGGCGATCTGCTGATGCTTCTCGATGCATTCGCCTTCAGCGCACAGATCCTCCTGATTGATCATTTCAGCCGGGTGGATGGCCTGACTCTGTCATTTCTGCAGTTTTTCGTCTGCGGAATTCTCTCGCTGTTCGGGATGCTGTTTTTTGAGACGGTCAGCTGGAGCAATGTGGCATCGATTCTGATTCCGCTCCTGTACTGCGGCATCGGGTCAAGCGCCATCGGTTACACTCTGCAGATCATCGGACAGAAGTATGCAGATCCGGCGCCCGCGTCGATCGCGATGAGTATGGAATCCGTTTTCTCGGGTATCGGGGGCTGGCTTCTCCTCGGCCAGACGATGAGCGGGCGCGAGCTTTTCGGCTGCGGACTCGTTTTTTCTGCAGTGATCATGACGCAGATCCCGCCGCTTCCTGCAAAGAACGAAAAATTCCGGCGGGGACATAACTAAAACTTCCCATACCGTTTATCGGCCGGCCGCTGTGGCTGCTAGAGAGCGAAGGGTCTGCACGAGTTTTCTGTATGGAAAGTTTTAGAACATAATTCCTTCACATATTTGACGATTTTTCAACACAAAGCTTCGATAGAGTACAAGTATAGAAAAGAACGACTGCAGTATTCGATTGCAGAGGACAGAAGGGGAAGGATCATGGATTACAATTACAACGACTATCAGTATCAAAATACCGGTTATAACGGGTCGGATCAGAATGCGGATCATAATGATTTCGGAGAGAACAAGCCGGAGCGTCCGAAGAAAAGTCATCCGTGGATCCGGGTAATCGCGATGGCGCTCGTTTTCGGACTGATCGCCGGAGGCACAGCGTTTGCCACCAGTTATACCGCACGGACAATATCAGGATCCGGTGCGGCGGTGACGAGTGACAACGGAACAAAATCAGGCGGAGGGACTGCGAAAATCAGCACGTCAGACGGTCAGAATGCATCTTCCGGAACCGGAAGCAGCACGGCCGGCGATACATCGGTGGAGAAGGTCGCGTCAACCGCGATGCCTTCGATGGTGACGATTTCGACGATGTCGGTGCAGGAAATGCAGAATTACTTCGGGCAGTCACAGCAGTATGAAGTGTCGGGAGCGGGTACCGGTGTGATCGTCGGTGAGAATGACGACGAATATCTGATCGCGACGAATGAGCATGTTGTGTCAGGCGCCCAGGAGCTTTCCGTGGGGTTTATCGATGAGTCGGTCGTCTCGGCAAGCATCAAGGGAACCGATTCAGACAACGATCTCGCAGTGATCGCAGTGAAAAAATCGGATATCAAGGATGATACGAAGAAACAGATTTCCATCATCAAGATCGGGGATTCGGACAGCCTTCAGCTCGGCGAGCGGGTTGTTGCGATCGGCAATGCGCTCGGCTATGGCCAGTCGGTTACCAGCGGGTACGTCAGCGCTTTGAACCGCACGCTGCAGACGTCGGACGGAACGAAATCCGAGGGCCTGATTCAGACGGATGCCGCGATCAACCCCGGAAACAGCGGCGGCGCGCTGCTGAATATGGAGGGTGAGCTGATCGGAATTAATGAGGGAAAAAGCACATCCACGAACGGAACGACCGTCGACAACATGGGTTACGCGATCCCGACCTCGAAGGCGGAGCCGATCCTGGACAATCTGATGAAGCAGGAGACAAAGACCGTTGTCGCCGAGGACGAGCGCGGATACCTCGGAATCTCCGGCGCGGATGTCACAAGTCAGTACGCGCAGGTCTACAATATGCCGGAAGGTATCTGCATTATCACGGCGAATAAAGGCGGAGCCGCGGCAAACGCGGGATTGAAGAAGGGCGACGTTATCACGAAGATCAACGGCCAGAGCGTGAGCACGCTGGACGAGCTCAAGGAACAGCTGCAGTATTACAAGGCGGGCGAGAATGTGACGATCACAGCGGAACGGGCAGACGATGGTGAGTACAAGGAGCAGACTTTTACCGTAACGCTCGAGAGCAAGTCGGATCTCGAAAGCCAGAGCAGTCAGCAGAGTCAGGACGGAAACGGTCAGAATCAGCAGACCCCGTGAGTTTTTGATCCTTCGATCCGATCTGAATATCTGCGCAGACAGGTGCGGCGGTAACGGCCGGCCGGTTCGTTTGAACCGGCCGGCTTTTCTGAGGGCCGCGCCTGAAAAGTATCGAACAGTTGTGCGATTTTCGCGGCTGTGCTATAATGGCCTTGCTGTTTTGGTGGATTGTATTTACGGAGGCCTGCTTTGACAGAGATTCGAAAAAAAGTACCGAAGCGGATTGCGAATGCTGTGATTCAGTCGCTCAAAGGCGGCGTCGTGCCGCGCATCGGACTTCCTTATATCACGGTCGGACGGAAAAATGAGATCGCCGCGCTGCTTGGAGACGTGGATATCATAGTGGACGGCGGCGCATCATTCCGCTTTATCGTGGGCAAATACGGAAGCGGAAAGAGCTTTCTGCTGCAGACCATCCGGAACTATGTGATGGACCGGGGGTTTGTTGTCGTGGATGCGGATCTTTCGCCGGAACGGAGGCTTTGCGGTACGAGAGGGCAGGGACTTGCCACCTACAGGGAACTTGTGCAGAACATGTCGACGAAGACGCGCCCGGAGGGCGGAGCCCTTCCGCTGATTCTTGACCGCTGGATCGCAGGTGTGAAGGCGGATACGGCAGCCGGGGGAATCGATCCGTCGGAGGCATCGTTTTCGGATGAAGTCGGGAAACGCATTTATTCTGTGATCGCTTCGATGAACGAGCTTGTGCACGGATTTGATTTTGCAAAGCTTCTCTCGATGTATTACAATGCCGACCGAAGCGGCGACGATGAGATGAAGGCGAAGATCCTCAAATGGTTTCGCGGCGAGTATGCGACGAAAACGGACGCCAGAAGAGAGCTCGGGGTGAATATCATCGTAACGGATGATGACTGGTATGAATACATGAAGCTTTACGCCTGGTTCCTGCGGCAGGCGGGTTATTCGGGCATGATGATCATGATCGATGAGCTCGTCAATATTTACAAGATCCCCCAGAGCGTCACACGGAATAATAATTATGAAAAAATCCTGACGATGTACAACGACACGCTGCAGGGGAAAGCGAGATATCTCGGTTTTCTGATGTGCGGAACGCCGCAGTGCATCGAGGATACCCGGCGCGGCGTTTACAGCTATGAGGCGCTCCGGTCAAGGCTGCAGGAGGGGAAATTTTCGCACAGCGGCGTGCGGGATCTGCTGGGACCGGTCATTCGCCTGGAGGCGCTTTCGCCTGAGGAGATGCTTGTTCTCTGTGGAAAACTTGCGGATATCCACGCACAGCTGTACGGGTATGAGAAGAAGCTTACCGACGCGGATCTGGAGACATTCATCCGGATTGAGTATGGACGGATCGGGGCCGATTCGCATATCACTCCGAGGGAAGTGATCCGCGATTTCATCGAGCTTGCGGACATCCTTTGCCAGAGACCGGATCTGACGGCGGAGGCACTGCTCAACTCCGGCGAATTTGAGTATGCAAAAGATCCTCTGGCGGAACAGGAGGAATCCTTTCAAAGCGGAAACCGCAGTTTTGCGGAATTTCAGCTGTGAGGCGTGTTATGAACGTATACGAGCGGTATGCACCATTTGTTCAGGAATACATCTATCGAAATCAGTGGCAGTCTCTGCGTGCGATCCAGGTCGCCGCAGGAGACGCCATTTTTAATACGGAGGAAAATCTTCTGCTTTGTGCGTCGACGGCATCCGGAAAGACAGAAGCTGCATTTTTTCCCATCCTGACGCTCCTGTCTGAAGATCCGCCCTCCTCGGTCGGCGTCCTGTACGTCGGACCGCTGAAAGCGCTGATCAATGATCAGTTCACGCGCCTGAATGATCTCTGTGCGGACGCGGGTATTCCGGTGTGGCACTGGCACGGCGACGTCCCCTGGTCCCACAAAAATAAGATGATGAAGCGTCCCTCCGGGATACTTCAGATCACGCCGGAATCGCTTGAGGCACTGATGCTTCACAAACATGCGGCGCTTGGCCGTCTCTTTTCGGATCTTCGGTTTGTCGTGATTGACGAGGTCCATTCTCTGATGCGCGGGGACCGCGGCGCTCAGACGCTCTGTCTTCTTGAGCGCCTCCAGCGGATGGCCGGATGCAGACCGCGCCGCATCGGGCTTTCCGCGACGGTCGGGGACCTGGAGGCGACAGGAAGATTTCTTTCGTCAGGAACCGGACGGGGGATGATTATCCCGAAAATCGAGGGTCCGAAGGAGACGTGGCGCCTTTCGATGGAACACTTTTACGTGACGGGCCCGCAGGGGTCGGACGTGGACGGGAAGGGATCCGGTGCGGGCGGGACGGAGCGGGACGATGTGATCGACGCTTACGTCGTTCCCGTGTCACAGCCTTCCGGAGGGACACAGGAACAGTCGTCCGGAGCAGCGCAGGAACAGCCGTCTTTCGCCGCGGATCCGCTGCCGGCGGCGGATCCGGCTTCGGATTCTGCCCCGAAAGCGGCGGACCCGGGTATCGGATATATATTTGAGCATACCCGCGGGCGAAAGTGTCTCGTGTTTTGCAATTCACGGGAGGAGGCGGAGACTGTGACGACGACGCTCCGCCAGTATTGCGAGGCAAAGCACGAGCCGGACCGGTTCATGATCCATCACGGCAATCTGTCCGCGTCACTGCGCATGACCGCAGAGGATGCGATGAAGGATGAGGAGGCGATGCTGACGACGGTCACGACATCGACGCTGGAGCTCGGAATTGATATCGGGAGGCTGGAGAGAGCGTTTCAGCTGGATGCACCGTTTACCGTGTCGTCCTTTCTGCAAAGAATGGGGAGGACCGGAAGGCGGGGACAGCCGCCGGAGATGTGGTTTGTCATGCGCGAGGATCCTCCGGAACCGCGCGCGATGCTTCCTGAGAATGTGCCGTGGAAATTGGTACAGGGAATTGCGCTTGTCCAGGTTTACCTCGAAGAGAGGTGGGTGGAGCCGCCGCGTCTCGACCGTCTTCCCTACAGCCTGCTCTATCATCAGACGATGAGCACGCTGGCGGGCGGAGGAGAGATGACACCGGCGGAGCTCGCCGCGCGGGTTCTTACACTTTCCTGTTTTTACCGGATTTCGCAGGACGATTACCGGATTTTGCTGCGTCACCTGATCGCGATCGATCATATTCAGACGACGGAGAGAGGCGGACTGATCGTCGGGCTTGCCGGTGAACGAATCACAAATTCCTACCGCTTCTATGCGGTTTTTCAGGAAAATGAGGAGTATACCGTAAGAGCGGATTCGGAAGAACTCGGAACGATCGTGAAACCGCCGCCAGTCGGCGACAAAATTGCCATCGCCGGGCATGTCTGGGTCGTCGAAGAAGTGGATCACAGACGTCACAGCGTATACTGCCACATGGTGAAAGGCAATGTTCCGGCCTACTTTGGAGAGTGTCCGGGCGACATTCATACGCACGTTCTGGAACGGATGAAACGGGTACTCGAAGAAGATCAGCCGTATCCTTATCTGATGCAGAACGCGGCGGTCAGGATTGCGCTCGGGCGGGACATGGCGAG
>Ga0256406_1004078_pt1 | contig 17222 bp, 8 predicted proteins | sample RumenRJG_03DNA_FD_185986 | JGI IMG/M metagenome (GOLD analysis project Ga0256406, IMG submission 185986) | Bovine rumen microbial communities from Lethbridge, Alberta, Canada - RJG_03 | ecosystem: Host-associated > Mammals > Digestive system > Stomach > Rumen | place: Canada: Alberta | collected...
GGAGCTCCCATCTCTATCATCAGACAATACATTGAAAACCAGAATACCCCCGATTAGGCGCCTTATATCCCCGGGATGAAGCCCGGGGTTTTACGGCGCTTTTTTGATAAGTCCCAAGAGGACCACGGACGTGTTGAACGCCCTGGCGGAGGAGCGGATGCAGGGGATCGAGAGCTTCCACCGCTTCTACACAGACGATGAGATCAAGACCGATCCGACCAAGGCGGGCACCGGGCTGTTCTTCTTCAAGGGCAGGAAGGGCGCGCGCACCGCGGTGTGCGTCGCAGGCGGCGGCTTCCAGTACGTGGGAGCGATCCACGACAGCTTCCCGCACGCGCGGGTGCTCTCGCAGATGGGCTACAACGCCTTCGCGCTGATCTACCGCCCTGGCGCTTACTCCTCATGCGAGGATCTCTCGCGCGCCCTGTCCTATCTCCACCAAAACGCCAAGGCATTGGGGATCAGCATGGACGGCTACCTGCTCGAAGGAGGCAGCGCCGGGGCGCGCACCGCCGACTGGGTGGGCTCCTACTGCACGCAGTCCTTCGGCGCGCCCGCCGTGCCCCGCCCCGCGGCACTGGCGCTGCAGTACACCGGGCTTGGCGAGGTCACGGGCGACGAGCCGCCAACCTACATGTGCGTTGGCTCGGGCGACCTCATCGCCTCATCCATGGACATGCAGGAGCGCTCTGAGTGCCTGAGGAGGCACGGCATCGACTCTGAGATAGAGATCTTCGACGGGCTCGAGCATGGCTTCGGGCTTGGTGAGGGCACCGTGGCCGAAGGCTGGATTCAGCACGCCGCTGCGTTCTGGGAGAAGCACGCAAGCGGGGAATGACCTGATCTCCTCTGGGTACAAAAGCGCCGCAAGGCGCTTTTCTTATGGGGCGGGATCCTGCCAGCAGGGACAGGACGGCCCCGCAATGCGGGCCGTCCCAAGGGGCCGCATCAGGCTACCAGAAGTGCCACCAGGCGCGGCCGCTGTCGCGGCTTGCGATCTGCTCGAGGCGGTCGGCGATGCGGCAGCACACCGTGTTCTCGGTATCAGGATCGCCCCACTCCACCCCGGTTAGGATCCTCATCGCGCCGGTCACGTGGGAGACCGTGTAGATGTGGAACTTGCCGTTGCGCACGGCCTCGGTCACATAAGGCCTGAGCGAGAGCTGCGGGACGCAGGAGATCGGGATCACCACGCCCTGGGTCCCGGTGAGCCCGTGCAGGCGGCAGATCCGGAAGAAGCCCTCGATCTTCTCGTTGACGCCGCCAACCGGCTGCACGTCGCCGAGCTGATCCACGGCGCCAGTCACCGCGAGATCCTGTCTTATAGGCAGATCGGCGAAGCTCGAGAGCACGGCACAAAGCCCGGTGAGCGAGGCGCTGTCGCCGTCTATCTCGGTGTAGGACTGCTCGAACACCAGGCTGGGGGTCGCCGGCAGCGGCGCGGTGGCGCCGAACTCGCGCGAGAGGAAGCCGTTGATGATCATCATGGCCTTGGCGTGGATCTGGCCTGCGAGATCGGCCTTGCGCTCGATGTCGATGACATCGCCGTCGCCGCCGGCCCTCATCGAGGCGGTGATCCTCACCGGCTCGCCGTAGACAAAGGAGGTGCCGGCAGTCTCGATGACGGAGAGGCCGTTGATCTGCCCGACCTCCATGCCCTCTGTCGAGATCAGGATCTGGCTGTCGCGGTGGTCGCGCAGCGCGGCCTTGGCATCCGAGTTCATGCGGAAGTCGCACGCTCCGAGGGCCTTCACCAGGCTCCTCCTCGTGATGGCGCCACCCTTTTCAAAGGCGGAGGCCTCCTTTAGGAGCAGCTTCATGCGCCTTATGGGCAGCGCGATGTAGCGGCGGTCGCCTGCGATGCGCGAGAGGATCGGGCAGAGCGCGGCCACGGCCTCGATCGTGCAGTCCTTGACCCCCTCCTCGCGCCAGGATCTGATAAGGCCTCCGATGAGCTCGCTCGCGCCTTCTGACTGGAACTCAAGCTCGGTGTCGGCGCGCAGCGCCGTCTCAAGCGAGGGCCAGAAGGCCTCCAAGAGCGCGATGTCGGAGCTGTCGCCAGTGATCACCACCTTGAGCGAGGGGTTGGCCATGAGGCAGGAGCGGGCCTTGAGCGCCCACTTGGGATGATCCGAGAAGAGCGCGGCCGGAAGCACCAGCGCGCCCTTGAGCGTCTTCAGAAGCCCTAGCGAGCCGCGCTCCCCGAAGAGATCCTGCTTGGACGGGCAGACGAGCACGGTGGCCTTGGGCGCGCCCAGGCTCATGAGCAGATCGCGCGCGAAGGAGAGCGAGTCCACGCTCTCCTCGGGGCAGTCCAGGAGCATGATCTGGGAGGCGTCATCCGAGAGCAGCCTGCGGCAGGCGCTGCGGGCGCGCAGCTGGAGATCCTCAAAGGGGCGCGGCTTGAGCTCGGCGGTGGTCTTGAAGGAGGCCTTGCCCAGGTCGATTACGAAATCGGCGCGCTCAAGCTCCATCACGGCGTCGAGGGCGAGCGCCTGATCCTCCCGCCCTCCTGCCTCCCTTGCCTTGTCAGTCAACGACGGCCTCGTAGATGGCGGGGAGCTGGCGGTACTTCTCTGCAAGATCGAGCCCGTAGCCCACGATGAAGCCGCGGTCGAGCACGAAGCCCGCATAGTCGATGTCTATGGGGACCTCGCGCCTCTCGCGCTTGTCGATGAGCGCGCAGAGCCTGACGGACTTGGCGCCGCGCTCGCGGAACATCGGGATGAGCTTGCTCATGGTGACGCCAGAGTCGATGACGTCCTCGATGAAGAGCACGTTGCGGCCGCGCACGTCGACGTCGACGTCCTTGGTGATCTTGACGACCGAGGAGGTGGTGGTGCCGTCGCCGTAGGAGGAGGCGCGCAGGAAGTCGATTATGAGATCAGGGCAGCCCTCGCCGATGGCGCGCACGAGATCGGTGAAGAAGAACACCGCGCCCTTGAGGACGCACACGCAGATGAGCTCCTGGCCCTTGTAGTCCGAGGCGATCCTCGCGCCAAGCTCGGACACCTTCTGCTGGATCTGCTCCTTGGTGTAAAGGGGCGTCAGTTTTTTCACAACCGTCATCGCACTCTCCTCAATTGAAGTCGAAGCTGTAGATGAGGTCCACAGCCTGGTCCACGGACGAAATGAACTCCGCATACAGCTTGCGCATCAGCTCGTAGCGCAGCCTGAACTCGCCTACCGAGGAGAACACGCCGTAGCCGTATGAAATCATGATCCTGTTGGTCAGGTAGCCTTGGACTCCGACCTGGGTGCTCTCGCCGCTGCCCGTAGATCCGAACTGGAGCCCGCCCACGCCCAAGGCGTCGGAGATCGAGCTCATGAGCCCCGAGGTCGTCCCCAGCCCCAGGGCCAGCAGCAGCTGGCTGCTGCTGCTCTCCGGGTTCTCCGGGGTCTTCTCCAGGCCGTGGCCGTAGAGGAGGTACGAGAGGATCTCGTTCTGCGACATCGCGGGCTTTGAGAAGAGCGTGACGGACGGATCGGAAGCCGTGCCCTTCACACGCACTCCGGCTACCACGTCGTCCTCCATGGACGATGGATCGGCCACTGCCTCAGCCCTGATTTTTGGATTGGTAATGTTACCATCAAACAGGGACTCTGCATAGGAAACGAGGAAGCGGTGCCCGTAGATGTCGGCACGCCCGTTGACGAGGCTCACCTGCCCCTTTGCAGAAGGATGCGAGTCGGCCCCGCCCTTCTGGATTCTGACCTCGCCCTGGGCCAGCGCCTTTAGGCCCATCGCATGGACCTGCACCTTGCTGCCAAGCGACACCGTGAGATCCATGGTCGAGCCCTCGGCCCGCTGCCGCGCCTTGACCGCCGCGGCGCGGCGCTCCTCGAGCATCTCCTGCGCCCCGCCTGATCCCACGATGACCTCGTCTGGCGAGGGCGCGGTCCCGCTCTCGCCTATGCTGCTCACGCGGATGTCGGCCGATGGGATGAAGATCCGGCCCTTGATCCCAGGCGAGTTCCCCAGCGTTGCGGTGGCGTCGATGTCGGCCAGGCACTCGCCGTAGCCCATGAGCAGCACCGGCAGGGCGCGGGATGTGATGGAGATGCACCCGCGCGCGCCGTCCGACCAGTCCAAAGGGCCGCTTAGGGACACGCTGCCCTGGTTCATGCCCACGCTTCCGTTTAACGTGCCGCCCTGCCCGCTTGCCGCAAGGTCGAAGCGGAAGGAGTCGACCCTCCCTATGTCATAGCGGGGCTCTGCCGAGCCGCTGGCCCCCGCCGACCCGAAGATCAGCGGATGGGAAAGCGTGCCGCCAAAGCGCAGATCCGCGCGCGCCGTGCCGTCAAGCTCGTTGAAGCCTCCGCCCAGGTGACGCAGGCGCGAGAGCGCGAGCGAGTCCACCTTGAGGGTGCCCGAAAGGCGCTTCGCCCCGCGCGGATCCCCCACGGTGAGCGAGGCCAGGATGTTCCCGCCGCCGCGCTTGATGGCCGCGTCGAGATCGAAGGTGATGCCTCCATGGCCTCCCGTGGCGCCAAGCTTCAAGCGGTCGAAGGCGAAGGCGGCGTCCGGAGCGGCGATGCGCGCGCCTGAGACAGTGATCGCCGCATCGAGCTTGGGCGATGACGGGGATCCCGCAAGGCTCACCTGCCCGTCGGCGGCGCCTGAGAGATCCCACTTGGCTGGCAGGAGCCTTTTGAAGACATCAAGCGAGAGCGCCTTGATGGCAGCTTTGAAATCCAGGACCTTCGGGGAGAAGCGCGCCTCGGAGAGCTCGAGCGAGCCCTGGCCGCGCAGCGAGGCGGCGCCGGCGCGGCCCTCGAGGGTCTTCAGGTTGAATGAAAGCGGCACCGCCGAGCCCAGGGTGATGGTCTGCGCAAACTCGCTTTGGAGTATGAAATCGCTTAACGAGCCGTGCCACTCGAGCTTTTTTGGATCGAGCCCGCCGCTCAGGCTCAGGAAGCCGCCGTTGCGCCCGGCGCAGCTGACTACGGCAGAGTGGCTTGAGAGCGAGCCGTTGACGTCGAGCGCGCATTTCCTTGAAGGCGTGAGGCCCGGGGCGAAGCGCGCCTCCTCGGAGAGCAGCGTGAGCGCTCCCATGCCCCGCCCTGCGTCGGCGGTGGCCGAGAGCGTGATCCCCGTGAACTCGTGGGTGCCGAGCCTTATCCCCTTTGAGGTCGCGGCGATGCGCCCCTCGGGGTTTTGGATGTCCCCTGCAAGCGCGAGGCTCCCGGAGATGGCGCCGCGGGCGCCGGGGATCAGGCGCGAGAGATCGGATATGTCGAATTTTCCTGTGAGATCCGACTGCTCCCCGGCAAGGCCTGAGAGCGTAAGCGTTCCTGCGGCGTCATGGAAGGAGAGCCCGTCCGCCCCGACGCCCTCCTTTCCAACCCAGAGCGACTTTGCAGAAAAAGCCGGGGCGAGGCGGCCTGCTGCAAAACCGCCTTTGAGATCCGAAAGCTCGACCTCGGCCTGGCCCTCGTCAAGCTTGACCATGGCATCGGCAGAGGCCCAGGTCCTGCCGGTGAGGAAGGGGGCAGCCTTATGCGGATCGTCAGAGGAGAGCTCCGCCTTGCCTGAGAACACCGTCTTGCCTGCAAGCGAGGCCTTGCCGTCAAGCGAGGCCTTGAAGGGCGATCCCATGTAGAAGCCTGAGGCCCTGAGGCTCCTGAGCACCGGCGAGAACTCCTCGATCGCCCCTGTGGCCTCGGCCTTCACATCCTCAAGGCCGTAGCCTGAGACTGCGCCTGAGGCCTTGGCCTCAAGATCTTGCGCCAGGAATCCCTTCAAGGAGGCCTGTCCGTCCTTAACGCGCAATCCGCAATTTGAGGCTGGGATCTTGACCGCCTCGGCTGCCGCGTCGGCCAGATCGGGATCGTCCAGCAGATCGGGCTTTGCCGCCTGGGCCTGCCCTGCGATGGAAGGCGGCATCCACAGCGGCCAGACTGCAAGCGGCGCTGAGGCCTCGGCCTCGAAGGGGAAGAGTCCTGAGAGCGTGTTGATGCGCGCAAAGGCCTTGGAGGGCAGCGGCAACTCGTTGTCAGCCTGCGCCTTGAGATCGGTTAGATCGCCTTTGATGGTGGCGGTGCCAGAGAGCCCCTCAAGCGATCCCATGAAGCGCTCCCTGGCGGCCTCATCCTGCGCGCCGCGGTAGGAGAGGGTGAAGTTCATGCCGAAGTAGCGCGAGAAGTCCATGCTGCCTGAAAGGCCCGCATGCCCCCACTCATGGCTTATGCCGATGCGCTTGACCTTGAGGAGGTGGCCCTTCCACCCTGCGTCCACATAGGCGTCTAAGATCCCGGTGTCAAAGCCGTCCATGTGGTAGCGGCCGCGCTTTATGAGCAGGTTCCTTATCTCGGTGTCAAGCGGAAGGTCGATGGTCTCAAATGGCTCGATCCCATCCCCGCCGAAGGTCTTCACCCTTGGAAGCGGATCGGATGTTCCGTCCCCACGGTACTTCAAGTGCACCTCGACGCCCTCGAGAGTGCCGCCCAGCACCCCGGCGTAGTCGCCGCCGCAGGAGGCCGAAAGATCGGTCTTTTCTGAGAGCACGTCCACGATCTCGGATCGGTAGGCGAAATTGGGGGCGATGATGTGGCGCACCACGGCCTTGACCGGGATGTCGACGCGTAAGGGCCCGGAGGATTGCGCATCCTCAGGAGGCTGCGCCGCCTGCTGCCCAGCTGGCGTGGGCTCGAGCAGCACCTGAAGCGAGGGGGCGGTGAGGCGCGCGACCTCGAGCGTGCCGGTTGTGAGGTAGCGCCTGAGCGAATAGCGGATCGAGAAGCTGTCGGCGCTCACGCGCACCGTCCCCGGCACCTCGACGCAAAACGCGCCGTCGGAGTCGAAGCCGTGGGCCAGGCTGCCTGACTTGATCCGCATGTCGATCGTGGCCGTGCCCTGGAGCGCCCTCGATGCGGCCTTGAGCGCGAGGTTCGCCCCGTCGGTGGTGTAGAGGAGGTACCACAAAAGCATCGCGGCAAGTCCCAAGGCTGCAAACGCGATGGCGCAGGCGGAGGCTAGCAGGATGCGGCGCATGTCAGAACTCCGGGCCGAAGGCGAAGTGGAGCTTGAAGCTGGTGTCGGAATCGCTGATCCCTGCTGCAAGATCCACCCTCACCGTGCCAAAGCGCGAGGGGTAGCGGTAGCCGATGCCCGGGCCGTAGAGCATGTCGCCGCCGCCTAAGTGGTTGTAGGCCTTGCCCGCGTCGAGGAAGACCGCGCCGCGCTGCTCCGAGGAACCCAGCGGAAACTGGAACTCCACCGAGCCCACGGTGAGGTAGCGCCCTCCGGTGAGCAGCCCGTCCTGGCGCGGGGACTCTGAGAGATAGGAGAAGCCGCGCACCGAGTTGTCGCCGCCTGCGAAGAAGCGCAGCGAGGGCGGGATCTTCATGGCGTCCGATCCCGCGTTCCAGCCCTGGGTGAAGCGCAAGAGCAGCCTGGTGCGCGAGGTGGGGCTCGTGATGGCGCGCATCCTCACGATGGCCCTGAAGAAATCGTAGTCCGAGAAGAGCTTGGAGCCTCCTGAGAGATCGGCTGAGATGTCGTAGGCGCGCGCGGGATCGCTGCCGCCGCTGCTCTCGCGCCTCTGGAGCAGGATCCCCGGCATTAAGTCCACGGCCGTGCCCTTCTCGACGCCCTGGGTGTAGTCCTCGTACTCGGCCCTCAGCGACCAGTCGCGCCTCCACTTGCCAGTGTGGTTGGCAACATAGTGGAATGAGGCGTGCGAGATGTCGGACTTCGTGTCGTTGAAGTCGGTATGCAATTGCGCCAATCGCAGGTAGTAGTAGTCGAGGTTCGGGTCCTTTCGCGGGATCTTGTAGATGGCCTCGGCGTTCTGTTTTACTGACGAGATCCTCGCGTAAGTGGAAAGCGAGTGCCCGGCGCTGTTGAGGAGCGGCTTGTCCCACTCGGCGAGCACTCGCAAGCGCTCGTCGGTCGAGAAGCCGATGCCCAGGCGCATCACGTTCCTGGGGCGGCGCTCGAGCTTGAGCTCCATCGGCAGGCGGTAGCCCTGCTTGAGGTCGGGCCTTGGCTGGAAGTCCACGGATCTGTAGTACCCAGTCTGGGACATCGCCGCCTGGAAATCGCGGATCTTGCGGGAGGAGAAGGGCGTCCCCTCATCTAAGTTGTAGAGCTTGGCGGCAGGCTTTAAAAGCTCGCGCGTGGCGTCGTCGGCGATGAGCGCGCCGAAGCTGTAGCGCCTGCCGGTGTCGAGCACCAGCTCGATGTCCGCGCAGTTCTGCTCCTCGTAGACCATGATGCGCGAGTAGATGAGCTTGGAGTCGAAGAAGCCAAGCTGCATGGCGTTCTGCTGCAGCGCCTTCTTGAGCTCCTCGTACTTGCCGTGGTCGATGGGGGCGTAGGACTTGAGGCCGCTCTTTTCGATGATCCGCTCAAAGGAACTGTAGCTGGCCCCTTCTCCCAGGATCTCGATGTCCGCCTCGCGGATGAAGAGCCTCTTGCCCGGATCTATCGAGACGTCCACGGTGCGCGATGGGCCGTCCTTCTTTGGAAAGCCGAGCTTGATCTTCGGGTGGTAGTAGCCGCAGGCGCGCAGCGCCTGCCCGGTCTTGTCTAAGATCTCGCGGCGGAAGACGAAGGCGCGGTTCTTGGCGATGGGCGGCATGGCGCCCAATGTGAGCTCGACGTTCTCGCGCAGCTCCCCGTACACCCCGCTTACGGCAAAGGAGATGCGGTCGGAGTTTTGGCGCGGCGCCTTGGATGACGAGCAGGCGGCAAGGCAGAGCGCGGCAGAGACTGCCGACGCAAGCAGCAACGCGCGCGCAAGAGAAGGCTGTGACCGCAACTGCATCTATTTAATAAGCTCCAAAGCACCGTTTTCCGCCAAGGCGCAGTCCTCAGGCGGCGTGCACCTATTCTGCCGCTTTGCACGCCGGTGCGCCACACCTGATCTTACGTCAGCGCCCATCTGTCCGCACCGCCGCGCCCGCGCGGGGCTCTCGCGCGCCGGCCCTTGCAGTCAAGCCTACCCAGGCGGTGGCGCCGCATCGTTGTGCTAGAATGTTGCGGACATGAGACCATGACTCCAAAAGAGCGGTGTCCTGTCACACTTTCATATAACGCAACTTGGGGGCAATTGTGGTCGCATCCGCAATCCTGGCTCTCGCCGACGGCACGGTATTCCATGGCAAGGCCTTCGGGGCCGAGGCTACGACCGTCGGGGAAGTCGTATTCAACACGTCCATGACCGGCTACCAGGAGATCCTCACCGATCCCTCCTACGCAAGCCAGATCGTCACTCTCACCTATCCTCACATCGGCAATTACGGCACCAACGGCGAAGACGTCGAATCATCGCAGATCTTCGCAATGGGCCTGGTGATCCGCGACCTTTCAATCACCCAGTCGAACTTCCGGAGCACCGAGAGCTTGAGCGACTTTCTAAAGCGCCACGGCAAGCCCGGGATCTACGGCATCGACACCCGCATGCTCACAAGGATCCTTCGCGACAAGGGCGCCCAGAACGCCTGCCTGAGCACCGATCCGCGCATGGGCGACGACGAGGCGCTCGCGAAGGCCCGCGCCTTCCCCGGTATCAAGGGCATGGACCTTGCCAAGGTCGTCTCCTGCAAGGAGCGCTACGAGTGGTGCGAGGGCACCTGGAAGCTCGGCGAGGGCTACTCGAGGCCCAATCCGTCCAAGTTCAAGGTCGTCGCCTACGACTTCGGCATCAAGCGCAACATCCTCAGGCTGCTGTGCGACCGCGGCTGCCGCGTGACCGTGGTGCCGGCCATGACCCCGGCCTCCGAGGTGCTCGCGATGGATCCAGACGGGATCTTCCTTTCAAACGGCCCTGGCGATCCGGAGCCCTGCACCTACGCGCAGGATGCCATCAGGGAGTTCCTCAAGGCCAAGGTGCCGGTGTTCGGCATCTGCCTTGGGCACCAGCTGCTCTCGCTATCCTCCGGCGCCAGGACTGTCAAGATGAAGTGCGGCCATCACGGCGCCAACCACCCGGTCAAGGAGCTCGCGACCGGGCGCGTGCTCATCACCTCCCAAAACCACGGCTTCGCCGTGGACAAGGATTCACTGCCCCCGTGCCTCAAGGCCACCCACGTCTCGCTCTTTGACGGGACGCTGCAGGGCGTGGAGCGCACCGACGTTCCGGCCTTCAGCTTCCAGGGGCACCCCGAGGCGAGTCCGGGGCCGCATGATCCGCAGCCGCTGTTCGACCATTTCGTCGAGCTCATGACCAAGTACCGCCAGAAAGCATAGGAGGGGGAGATGCCTAAGCGCACAGACTTGAAAACCATCCTGATCCTCGGAGCCGGCCCGATCGTGATCGGCCAGGCCTGCGAGTTCGACTACTCCGGGACCCAGGCGGTGCGCGCCCTCCGCGAAGAGGGCTACAAGGTGGTGCTGGTCAATTCCAACCCCGCCACGATCATGACCGATCCGGATCTGGCCGATGTGACCTACATCGAGCCCATCCACTGGAAGGTCGTCGAGCACATCATTCAGAAGGAGCGCCCGGACGCGATCCTCCCGACCATGGGCGGCCAGACCGCGCTCAACTGCGCCCTCGAGCTTGAGAAGCACGGCGTGCTCGCCAAGTACGGCGTCGAGATGATCGGCGCCAAGGCCGACGCCATCGACAAGGCCGAGAACCGCGAGCGCTTCGACGAGGCCATGAAGAAGATCGGGCTCGAGTGCCCGCGCGCGGGCATCGCCCACTCGATGGACGAGGCCTGGGAGGTCGAGCGCAAGGTCGGCTTCCCCTGCATCATCCGCCCGTCGTTCACCATGGGCGGCACCGGCGGCGGCATAGCCTACAACCCCGAGGAGTTCGAGGACATCTGCAACAAGGGCCTCGAGCTCTCCCCGACCCACGAGCTGCTCATCGACGAGTCGCTCATCGGCTGGAAGGAGTTCGAGATGGAGGTGGTGCGCGACCGCAAGGACAACTGCATCATCGTCTGCTCGATCGAGAACCTCGACCCGATGGGCATCCACACCGGAGACTCGATCACCGTGGCCCCGGCGCAGACCCTGACCGACAAGGAATACCAGATCATGCGCGACGCCGCGATGGCGGTGCTGCGCGAGATCGGCGTCGAGACCGGCGGATCGAACGTCCAGTTCGGCATCAACCCGAAGAACGGCCGCATGGTCATCATCGAGATGAACCCGCGCGTCTCCCGCTCCTCGGCCCTGGCCTCCAAGGCCACCGGCTTCCCGATCGCCAAGATCGCCGCGAAGCTTGCCGTGGGCTACACGCTCGACGAGCTTGGCAACGACATCACCGGCGACAAGACCCCGGCCTCGTTCGAGCCTGCGCTCGACTACGTGGTGACCAAGGTGCCGCGCTTCAACTTCGAGAAGTTCCCCAACTCCGACGACCGCCTGACCACCCAGATGAAGTCGGTGGGCGAGGTCATGGCCATCGGCCGCACCTTCCAGGAATCGCTGCAGAAGGCCCTGCGCGGGCTTGAGACCGGCAAGTGCGGCCTCGACCCCAGGCTCGACATGCAGTCGCGCAGCGCCCGCACCAAGCTCATCCACGAGCTTGAGAACGCCGGCGCCCACCGCATCTGGTACGTGGGCGACGCCTTCCGCTGCGGCATGACCGTGCAGGAGGTCAACTCCTACACCAACATCGATCCGTGGTTCTTAGAGCAGATAAAGGAGCTCATCGACATCGAGCAGGGCCTCGACGGCAGGACGCTCAAGTCCATCGATGCGGCCGAGATGCGCGACTTGAAGTCGCGCGGCTTCTCGGACAAGCGCCTGGCCGCGCTGCTGCACACCACCGAGGACCGCGTGCGCGCCCGCCGCTGGCTCCACGAGGTCTACCCGACCTACAAGCGCGTGGACACCTGCGCTGCGGAGTTCCCGACCTCGACTGCCTACATGTACTCGACCTACGAGCAGGAGGACGAGTCCTGCCCGACTGACAAGAAGAAGATCGTGGTCTTAGGCGGCGGCCCCAACCGCATCGGCCAGGGCATCGAGTTCGACTACTGCTGCGTGCACGCCTCGATGGTGCTGCGCGAGGACGGCTACGAGACGATCATGGTCAACTGCAACCCCGAGACCGTGTCCACCGACTACGACGTCTCCGACCGCCTGTACTTCGAGCCGGTGACGCTCGAGGACGTGCTGGAGATCTGCCGCGTCGAGAAGCCCGACGGGGTCATCGTCCAGTTCGGCGGCCAGACCCCGCTCAAGCTTGCCAAGAAGCTCGAGCAGGAGGGCGTCAAGATCATCGGCACGAGCCCGGACGACATCGACCGCGCTGAGGACCGCAAGCTCTTCCAGGAGGTCGTCAACCGCCTGCACCTGCTGCAGCCGCGCAACGGCACCGCGATCTCGCTTGCCCAGGCCGTCGAGACTGCCAAGGAGATCGGCTACCCGCTGGTCGTCCGCCCGTCCTACGTGCTGGGCGGCCGCGCCATGGAGGTGGTCTATGACGAGCAGGATCTCAGGCACTACTTCAAGGAGGCCGTGAAGGTCTCCAACAAGTCGCCGGTGCTTCTGGACAAGTTCCTCGACCACGCCACCGAGATCGACGTCGACGCGGTGGCCGACGGCAAGGATGTCGTCATCGGCGGCATCATGGAGCACATCGAGGAGTGCGGCGTCCACTCGGGCGACGCCTCCTGCGTGCTCCCGCCCTGGCACCTCTCGGCGGAGATCCAGAAGGAGCTTGCGCGCATCTCCACGGAGCTTGCGCTCGCGCTCAACGTCCGCGGCCTGATGAACGTGCAGCTTGCCGTGCGCGAGGGGAAGATCTACCTCATCGAGGTCAACCCGCGCGCCGCCCGCACCGTGCCGTTCGTCTCCAAGGCCACCGGGCTGCCGCTCGCGAAGATCGCAGCGAGGATCATGACCGGGAAGACCCTCGCCGAGCAGGGGGTCACCAAGCAGGTGATCCCGCCCTACTACTCGGTCAAGGAAGTCGTGCTGCCCTTTGCCAAGTTCCCGGGATCCGATCCGCTGCTGGGGCCTGAGATGAGGTCCACCGGCGAGGTCATGGGCACCGCCCACATGTTCCCGGAGGCCTACGCCAAGGCGGAGCTCGGCGCCAAGTCGCCCATCGTCAGGTCCGGCACCGTGCTGCTCTCGGTGAAGAAGAGCGACAAGGACCGCCTGCCGCGCCTCGGGAAGCTCCTGGTGAAGGCTGGGTTCACGCTCGAGGCCACCTCGGGCACCTGCAAGTGCCTCGAGGAGAACGGCGTGCCGGTCAAGCTCGTCAACAAGGTCTACGAGGGCAGGCCGAACATCCTCGACTACTTGAAGAGCGGCCGCTACAGCTGGGTCATCAACACCACCGAGGGCCGCCAGTCCGTCGAGGACTCGCGCGAGCTCAGGCGCAACGCGCTGCGCTACTGCGTGGGCTACACCACGACGCTCAACGCCGCGTTCGCCTGCATCGAGGCGCTCCCAGAGGACGAGTACCACAGCGTGCACTCGCTCCAGGAGCTGCATGCGATGATCAAGCAGCAGTAAGCCCAAGGGCACTGAGAAGGAGGGCCTGCGCCGGCGGCGCAGGCCCTCTCGTTTTATGCCCTGGTGAAGCCGCTCTTACATGGGCTCGCGATGCGGGATCCCGTGCTGATCCCTACCGCGCCGCCAGGGACTTTCCATTCCACGATCGCGCTTTTGGTGCCGATGGCGGTTTTCCTGCCCAAAAAGAGGCAGCGATCATGCACTTTTTATGTGCAATCACCCATAATGTCCAACAAGGGGCAATTTTTGCAAAAGCCTTTAAAAAACAAGACCTGCATCAAAAATGTGATCGTCCCTGCAAATCCGCCGGCACCGGATTCCGGCGCAAATTTGGATCTTGCTTTTGGAGATCATTAAGTTAGCTTGAAACGATTCATTGTGGTGCAAAGTGCCCGACTACGGATCTTTTTGGAGCCGATTTTGGATCTTCTTTGACTTGCCTGACTGGCGAAAGCAAAATCCAGCTATCAAATGTTTTTGGTTCACTAGCAATTGGAGCGTCCCAGATGGAATTTAGCGATGTTAGCAAGCTGATGAAGGACAACAACGTTCAGTTCGCGGATCTCAGGTTCACGGACACCCGCGGAAAGGAGCAGCACATCTCCATCCCGGCAAGCGTCGTCACCGAGAAGTTCTTCAAGCAGGGCAAGATGTTCGACGGCTCGTCGATCGCCGGCTGGCGCGGGATCGACAAGTCCGACATGATCCTCATGCCGGACATTTCGACCGTGGCCATCGATCCGTTCTACGCGGATCCGACCCTGATCATCCGCTGCGACATCCTCGAGCCGCAGACCATGACCGGCTACGACCGCGATCCGCGCTCCATCGCCAAGCGCGCCGAGGCCTACCTCAAGTCCACCGGCATCGGCGACGAGGCTTTCTTCGGGCCGGAGCCCGAGTTCTTCCTGTTCGATTCCGTCCGCTTCAAGACCGAGATGAAGGGCTCGATGGTCGAGATCGACGACGTCGAGGCCGCCTGGAACAGCGACACCGACTACGAAGGCGGCAACAAGGGCTACCGCCCTGCCGTCAAGGGCGGCTACTTCCCGGTTCCGCCAGTCGACTCCTCGCAGAACATCCGCTCCGCCATGTGCAAGCTGATGGCCAAGATGGGCATGACCCTCGAGGCCCACCACCACGAGGTCGCCACTGCCGGCCAGAACGAGATCGCCACCGAGTTCCGCTCGCTGACCAAGAAGGCCGACGAGGTCATGATGTACAAGTACATCGTCCAGAACGTCGCCTACCAGTACGGCAAGACCGCGACCTTCATGCCCAAGCCGATCTACGGAGACAACGGCTCGGGCATGCACTGCCACCAGTCGATCGCCAAGGGCGGCTCCAACGTGTTCGCAGGCTCCCTCTACGGCGGCCTGTCCCAGGAGGCCCTGTGGTACATCGGCGGCATCATCAAGCACGCCCAGTCCATCAACGCCTTCACGAACCCTTCGACCAACTCCTACAAGAGGCTGGTCCCGCACTTCGAGGCCCCGCTGATGCTGGCCTACTCCGCCGCCAACCGCTCCGCCTCGATCCGCATCCCGTATTCGATCAGCCCGAAGGCCGCCCACATCGAGGTCCGCTTCCCGGACTGCACCGCCAACCCGTACCTCGCCTTCTCCGCCATGCTGATGGCAGGCCTCGACGGCATCAAGAACAAGATCAACCCGGGCGATCCGATGGACAAGAACCTGTACGATCTGCCGCCTGAGGAAGCTGCGAACATCCCGCAGGTGTGCACCTCCCTCGAGCAGGCCTTAAAGGCCCTCCAGGCCGACCACGACTACCTCCTCGAGGGCGGCGTGTTCAGCGAGGACTTCATCAACTCCTACATCGACCTCAAGGTCGAGGAGGACACCAAGGTCCGTTCGACCCCGGCCCCTGCCGAGTTCGAGCTCTACTACAGCCTCTGACACTCCGCGCCAAGTGTCTGGAAGTACAATGAGTTAAGAGCCAAAGGTCCCGCAAGGGACCTTTGTGTCCCTCAGGGGGCCGAAAGCCCCCGGCGTCCTCAGGCGCACCATATCAACAGGTAAGCACAAAACATATGGCATCCAAAGGGCTTTACAGCAGCGCAAACGAGCACGACGCCTGCGGCGTCGGCTTCATTGCGCATATAAAGGGGGAGAGAAGCCACAGCCTCGTGGTCCAGGCCCTCGAAGTACTGAAGAACCTGACCCACCGCGGCGCGGTGGGAGCCGATCCGCTCCAGGGCGACGGCGCAGGCATCCTCATCCAGATCCCCGACAAGCTGCTGCGCGACGACATGGCCGCGCAGGGCGTCGCGCTCCCGCCTTCAGGCGAGTACGGCGTCGGCATGGTCTTCCTGCCCCGCGAGGAGGCCTCCAGGCACGCCTGCCAGGAGGAGATCGAGCGCGCGGTCTCGGCCGAGGGGCAGATAATCCTGGGCTGGCGCGACGTGCCGGTCGACGAGGACATCCCGATGTCGCCGGTCGTGCGCGAGAAGGAGCCGGTCATCCGCCAGATCTTCATCGGGCACAGCCCCGACGTGCTGGTGACCGACGCCCTGGAGCGCAAGCTCTACATCATCAGGAAGCGCAGCTCGATCGCTATCTCGAACCTGCACCTGAAGCACTGCAAGGAGTTCTACATCCCCTCGCTGTCGGCACGCACCATCGTCTACAAGGGCCAGCTGCTGGCCCGCCAGATCGGCGAGTACTACAAGGACCTGCAGGACGCGCGCTGCGTGTCGGCCATCGCCCTCATCCACCAGCGCTTCTCGACCAACACCTTCCCGCAGTGGTCGCTGGCCCATCCCTTCCGCATGATCGCCCACAACGGCGAGATCAACACGCTGCGCGGCAACTTCAACTGGATCCGCGCCCGCGAGAAGCACATCAGCTCCCCGGTGTTCGGCAACGATCTCGAGAAGCTCTGGCCGCTCATCTTCCAGGGGCAGTCTGACTCGGCCTCGTTTGACAACGTCTTCGAGCTGCTCACCATGTCCGGCTACTCGCTGGCGCAGGCGGCGATGATGATGATCCCGTCGGCCTGGGAGAAGGACCGCCTCATGGATCCGAAGCTGCGCGCGTTCTACGAGTACTACGCGGCGATGATGGAGCCCTGGGACGGCCCGGCCGCGGTGGCCTTCACCGACGGCCGCCAGGTCGGCGCGACGCTCGACCGCAACGGCCTGCGCCCGGCGCGCTACCTCATCACCCGCGACAACCTCGTGATCATGGCCTCCGAGGCCGGCGTGCTCAACGTGGACGAGAAGCGCGTGCTCAAGCACTGGCGCCTGGAGCCTGGCCGCATGCTGCTCATCGACACCGAGCAGGGCCGCATCATCAACGACTCTGAGATCAAGAACAGCCTTGCAACCGCCAGGCCCTACCCCGAGTGGATCGACAAGGTGCGCATCCGCCTCTCGGACATCTCCGAGAGCCCGGAGCGCCAGCCTTTGAACCTGCCGCTCAAGACTTTGATGGGCGTATTCGGGTACACCCGCGAGGACGTCGAGCGCCTGATGAGGCCCAAGGCCGAGAACGGCAAGGAGCCGGTGCTCTCGATGGGCAACGACGCCCCGCTTGCGGTGCTCTCCAAGAAGCCCCGCCTGCTCTACGACTACTTCAGGCAGCTCTTCGCGCAGGTGACGAACCCGCCTATCGACCCGATACGCGAGGCGATGGTCACCTCGCTCGTCTCGTTCATCGGCCCGCGCCCGGACCTTTTGAACATCATGGACAACAACCCGCCGGTGCGCCTGGAGGTCTCCCAGCCGATCCTCTCGGATTCGGACATGGAGAAGATCCGCAACATCGACGCCTTC
>Ga0256406_1004079_pt1 | contig 17221 bp, 15 predicted proteins | sample RumenRJG_03DNA_FD_185986 | JGI IMG/M metagenome (GOLD analysis project Ga0256406, IMG submission 185986) | Bovine rumen microbial communities from Lethbridge, Alberta, Canada - RJG_03 | ecosystem: Host-associated > Mammals > Digestive system > Stomach > Rumen | place: Canada: Alberta | collected...
GACGATTGCATCAAGACAAGCGAGGATGAAAACGCGTCGATATGGAAGCTTTGCTCCATGAGCAAAAAAGACCTGGATCTTTTGTCACGGCTGGGGTTGGAAAGTTAATCGGATTGGGAAACCTTTAATTAAACGGAAAAGAGGGGAAAAATCTCCTCTTTTTTGCTTACTTTTGAATGATTTCGGAGGATGGAATTGCGGAGGAATTTTTTCCGGCTGGACGATTTACCGCTTCTCCGTCTCGAGGGCTTGCCGCAGGACGGAGGCGAGTTCCTTGGAAAGGTCGGAGACGGCGTGTTTCGAAAAAATCTCTTTTTCGTACGGGAGGGAGGAATCTCCGTTGCCGGTCAGGACCGCGCGGATGTCGTTAACGAACTCTGCGCGGACCGTGTCGGAAAAGGAGAAGGGAAGCTTCCGATTTCCTTCGATGAATCCCGGCTGGCTGCGCATCACGGAAGGGACGTTTGATCCGAAGGCGGCGTAGAGTTCCTCGAAGGACGGGCGGAACGGGTTAGGTGAAACGAAGACGGTGGCGTTTTTGAAGAGGGAAAAAGGATTTTTCAAAGAATCCTCTTCGAGGATCTCGACGTTTCCGGGAAGAGAATTCCACGCTTTTCTTTCCTTCTTCGAGGAAGAAGAATCCTCGCCGTTCAGAAGATAGACGAAGCGGTTCGCCGGGAACGATCGGGCCAGGGAAAAATAGAAGGACGGCGAGGAGAAGAGACCCTTTCCTCCACAGGAAAGGACGTATTTCTCGTTAGGGCGGTAACCGTTTAAATCTTCGGGCGGCTCGGTCTTCCTAAAATCGGACGGGTCGAAAAAGAACGGGAACACAAGGATTTTTTTAGACGGATACGCGCGCTTCAGGAGCGAAGCAAGGAAGGGATTCGGGGCGAGGAGGACGTCGGCCTTCCTATAGAAGAAACGGATGCCGTTTGCGCTTTTGGAGCGGATTTCCTTTCCGTAGCAGGGGACATAGGCCTTCTTCGGGAAGGAGGGGGCGAAGACGAGGATCTTCGAACCCGAGCGCTTTTTCGCGAGCAGCTCCTTTTTTGAGGAAAGGGAAAAGAAGAGGGCCGCGTCGCACGGCTCGGACAGATTGTTTGTTAGAGCGATTCCGCTTTTCGCGAGCGTTCCTTTTAAAGTCTCCAGAGCGGAGCGGGAAGGGAAGAGGCGGTTCGCTTTTTCTTCCTTCGTGACGACGCAGATTTTCATTTTCTTTTCTCCTCCGTGTCTTATTTCTATCATAGCTTTTTTTTACGCGATTTCACCTTTAAAACGGGCACTTTCAATCAAAAATGGAGTGGCTTATAATAAAGTCCAGGGGAAAAGGAAATGAGCGGAAAAAGAATCGATCTTCTGACGTTTGCCGGTTTGGTCGGCGCCTTGGCCGTTCTTGCCTTATTCGCCGTACTGGCCATCTGAACTATGTACTTTTATTTAAAAGGCGAAATCGCTTTGCATTCGCGGAATTCGATCGTCATCGACGTGAACGGCGTCGGTTACCAAGTCTTTGTCTCGCATCCGGAGGATTACGAGGTCGGAAGAAAGATGACCGTCTACACGGTCTTATACAAGAACGAGGACGACGAATATCTCGTCGGGTTCCGGAGCTTCGAGGAAAAGGCGCTTTTTTCGCGCCTCGTTTCCGTTAAAGGCGTCGGTCCGAAGACGGCTTTGGCGGCGCTCGGATCCTCGAGCGTGGACGAACTGACGAGCGCGATCAATTCCTCGAACGTGCTCTATCTGCAGTCGCTGAACGGCGTCGGCCCGAAGGCGGCGAAGCAAATCGTGCTCGATCTGAAAGGGAAGCTGCTCGAGAACAATTCCCGTTCGGGCGACCGCGAGCTCGACGACGCCATGGAAGGACTGAAGCAGCTCGGCTTCACCCAGAAGGAAATCACGGAGGCTTTCGCGAAGATTCCGACCCGCGAACTGAAGGCGGAGGAATATATCGCTTTGGCCCTGCCGCTTTTGAATAAGCAGCGCTGAACGCCATGAACGAAGAAGAAAATCCGGAAAACCTGCCGGAAAGCCTGACCGGCCGGGACGACGACGTCGATATCTCGTTGCGTCCGAACAGGCTCAAAGACTATATCGGGCAGGAAGCCATCAAGAAGGAACTCGGCATTTACATCGAGGCGGCCAAACTCCGAAAGGAGCCGCTGGACCACGTTTTGCTGTACGGTCCGCCTGGCCTGGGCAAGACGACTCTGGCCTACATCATCGCCAACGAGATGGGCGCGAAAATCCACCTCGTGAACGGGCCTTCCATCGAAAGGACGGGGGACCTGGCGTCGTTACTGGCCGCTCTCGGGCCGGGAGACGTTCTTTTCGTCGATGAAATCCACCGCATTCCGACCGCGATCGAGGAAGTCCTGTACGGGGCGATGGAGGATTTCAACCTCTCGATCGTCATCGGGCGGGACGCCGAATCGCGGACGGTCAACCTGCGCCTGCCGCCGTTCACTCTGATCGGCGCGACGACCAAGGCGGGCTCTTTGAGCTCTCCCTTACGCGACCGTTTCGGCATTTCCGGGCATTTCGAGTACTACACGACCGACGAGCTGATGACGATCGTCGAAAGGACCGCGCGGGTCCTGAATTTCCCCATCACGCCGCAGGCGAGCTACATGATCGCCTCGCGCTCGCGCGGGACGCCACGAATCGCCAACAGGCTCTACCGCCGCGTGCGCGATTACGCGACAATCCTGCATTCCCCGTGCATTTCCGAAAAGGAAGCGCAGCACGCGCTCGACGAGCTCGGGGTCGATTCGCTCGGGCTCAACCCGATCGACCGCAGGTATCTTCTGACGCTGATCGACCGCTACAAGGGAAGACCGACCGGCGTCAACAACATCGCCCTCGCCATCGGCGAAGACGCGGTGAACCTCGAGGACGTCTATGAGCCGTACCTCGTGAAACTCGGCATGATCGACCGCACTCCGCGGGGAAGGGTGGCCACTAGAAAGGCCTACGCCCACCTCGGGATGCTCGACAAATATAAGCCGAGCGGGGAAAACGGCTGATAGTTTTATATATTATATATATAAACCTTGCTTAGGACGGGTTTCAGGTGTTAAAGTCATAGGCGTGAGAATACGGGCAGTGCCGCTATTTTATGCCCTGATGGCAATTCGGTAGAAGGGATATCAACAGAGTTATGAGAAGATTTTGGGCTTTCATCGTCATGTTAATGACCATCGTCGTTTCGCTGGTCTTCAATATCCAGACGGTCTACAACCGCACGAACTTCGGCGTGGACTACCGCGGAGGGACGGAAATCGTCCTGCGCGCGAATCAGCGCACCGGTTCCGACGCGGTCAGCCTCAACGAGGACGACATCGCCGATAAGGTCCAGAAGCGTCTGGATCTGGCGGGCGCCCGCGACGCGGAAGTGAGCGTCTACATCGCCGACAATTCTGGCGTCGGACCGTACGTCAACCCGGATTCGGATAACGAGAACCTGCCTTCGGCGACGATCCGCATCTCCCTGCCGTCCAGCGCGGTCGTCTCCAACGTCCGCACCCTGGTCGAAGGGAACTCCCCTCTGACCTTCACGGATTCGGCCGACCACGAGATCGCCGGCTCGACGATTTTCCAGGACCTCGACCCGATGGCCCTGAAGTACAACAGCACCAACCCGATCCCGGTCTTCAACATTTCCAACACGACCGCCTGGGACAACTTCATCGACGAAGTCCCGGCCACCACCTCCGAAGACGGCAACACCAACAGCGCCAAGACCGTCTACGTCTGGCAGAACAAGACCGAGGAAGACACCTACGCCCTCGCTTTCGGGGATCATCCTCGTTCCGAGGTCAAAGCCAAGGTCATCGCGACCCTGACGACGAACAACTTCGTCGCCGCGACCAAGACCGAGAACGCCTACATCAGCGTCATGAGCGATTCGGACGGCAACGCGTTCACCATCGCCTCGGCCAGAGCCTACGTCAACGCGCGCAACGCGGACGACTACGGCTTCGACATCACTTACCTTTATCAGAACACGATCACTTCCTCCTTGCTTCCGTATTCGAGGACGACGACCATGATCGTCTCCCTCGTCGCGGCGGCCATCGTCTGGGCGATGCTCATCGTCCTCTACCGCTTCTCCGGCGTCCTGGCCGGACTGACGATCAGTCTCTCGCTCCTCTTCACCTGGCTTTTAGGGAACGTCCTCGGCTTCGAATTCACGCCGGTGATGCTCTTGGCCTTAGGCATGACGCTCCTGCTCGGGGTCCTCATCGTCGTCAACTACTTCGAAAGGATCAAGGGCGAGATCAAGAAAGGGAAGACTCTTGAAAAGGCCAACTACGACGGCTACCGCAAGTCCTTCCCGCTGACGCTCGCTTCCTCTGTCTTCACGTTCTTCCTCGCGCTGATGGCGTTCTTGCTCGGCCAGGGAGAAACGAAGATCTTCTGCGGCGTCCTCGTCATCGGTTCGTTCTTCGACTTCCTCTTCGTCAACTACGTCACCAAATGGCTCGTCTACTGGCTGACGACCTCGAGCGTCTTCGCCCGCGGCGAACGCGCCTTCGGGTTCGGCACTGGCTCGGCGGCGGTCGAAAAGGCCGAGAAGGCTCTTTCGAAGCAGACGGTCAAGGCTGAGAAGATCAATAAGAAATCGGTTCTGTCCTTCGCTATCCTCGGCGTCATCGCTCTGGCCTGCTTAGGAACCTTCCTGGGCTTCGGACTGGCCGGAGGGACCTCTTCCTACTACAACTTCAGCGGCGACTACACCGGTACGACCCGCCTCGACGTCAGCTATGTCACGACGACGGATCTCGATCAGGACCACACCTTCGACGATTTCGCTTCGTTCTTAGCCTATGTCTCGGACGAAGAAGGCTCTTCGCATTATTCTCCCGAGCGCTCGGCTTACTTCACTTCGGCCGACATGGTCTCGCCGGATTCGTATACGTTCAACCGCGTCAGCATCAAGGACGACGCTTACAACGACGCCTACCGTTACTACATCTCCGTCGAACTCAACAAAGAACTCCCGAGCGAACAGTACGAGGCGCTCAAGAACGACTTCGGTTCGGGCACGGATTTGAACCTGATCCAGCAGAGCTACCAGAAGTACACGACGGTCGCCATGGCCACCTCTTCTTACGGCAAGGCCAACTACTCGAACCACTTCTTCTATCTCGCTACGGGTCTATTGCCTATCTTCATCTTCGCTCTTGTCTTAATCGGCTACGGACTCTATGCGGCCATCGCGTCCTTATTGGGTTCGTCCGCGGTCTTCGGACTCGGCACGCTCTTATTCGCGCTTTTCAAACTTCCGTTCACGACCACGTCGTTCTTCGGAATCATGGCCGCCCTGCTGCTCTTCGGCATGCTCGTCCCGGTCTTCTTCACGTATTTCCGCGAGGAAAAGAGGGAATCCCGCATCGCGAACCCGTCGATCGAATCGCGCGCTCTCATGGCGGACAGCGCCCGCGCCAAATCGTATCCGACACTCAGCCTCGTGTCCCTGCTCGGCGTGATCCTGGGCATCGCCCTCATCTGCATCAAGCCGTCCGAACTGCTCGGAGCGGGTATCTCGCTACTCGTCCTGAGCGTCTTCTCGTGGTACGTCCTGCTCTATCTAATTCCGTATCTCTATCTCTTCTTCGTCCGCATCATTCGTCTGCGCCCTATTTCCGAAAAGGCCAAAGCCAGAAGGGAAGCGCGTCTGAAGGAGACTTCGTCAGGACCGCACGAGACGGTCGTCCCTGGGATCAACGACTAGGCATGGATGTCTTCGAAAGATTGCTGAACTATTATTCATTAACGGAGGAGCGCTTTCTCGAGCGCTCTTCTTTTGCTTCCTCGTTTTCTTTGCCTGATCCTTTTACGCATTTGAAAGGCTTCCGCGAGACCTTGGGGTTCCTGCTCGGCGCCATCGCGAAAAAAGAAAAGATCGTGGTCTACGGGGATTACGACGTCGACGGGATGACTTCGACGGCGATTTTAGTCGGAACGCTGAGGAAGAAAGGGGCGGAGGTCGGTTACTACATCCCTTCACACTATAGCGACGGGTACGGACTGAACGCGAAGATGATCCCGAGCTTCGTTGCGAAAGGGTATAAAGTCCTCGTCACGGTCGATAACGGGATCTCGGCCGGGGAAGCGGTTTTAGAGGCGCGGAAAGCCGGGATGAAAGTCGTCGTCATCGACCACCACACGCCTTCGGAAGGAAAGACGTGCCCGGCGGATTTCGTCCTCCATGGGCAGTTAGGCGGGTACAGCGCGTACAACATTTCCGCGGCGTTTCTGGCTTTGCTCGTCTCGTACGGGTTACTAGGGACCTACGAGGAACGCTACGTCCTCCTGGCGGGAATCGCGGTCTATTCGGACGCGATGCCGCTCGAAAAGATGAACCTCATGCTCGCTTCCAAAGCTTTGAAAATCCTTTCGGAAGGGAAATACCGCGCGTTCAACCTCTTGCTGAACAAAGAAGGAGGAACGCCGGTCACGAGCCGGGATGTCAGTTTCAAGATCGTCTCGCCTTTAAACGCCCTCGGCAGGATGGATATCGGACATAAGAACAACCGGGGCGTGGCGTATCTTTTAAGCGAGGACGATAACGAAATCGACGCGCTCTACGGATTCATTTCCTCCGTCGCACATCAAAAGAAAAGACTTTTAAGGGAAATCTCGTCCGGAACGGCTTTTCCCAAGGATTCCTCTCCGCTCGGATTTTACGAATATCCCGACTTGCCTATCGGGCTGACAGGCTTATTGGCGAACCAGTTCCTGGACCGCCTCGTTAAACCCGTCTTCGTCTTCGCCCCGTCCCCGCTCGACCCTTCCGTTCTTTCTTGCTCTGGAAGAGGAGAAGAAGGCGTCTCCCTTTACGATCTTGTCCTTACTCAGAAAGACTTGCTTCTGACGTTCGGAGGGCATCCGGGCGCGGTCGGATTCACTCTGAAAAAAGAGAACCTACCGCTCTTCAAGAAGAATCTGCTCGAAGAGATGAAGAAAACGTCTCCGGCCCGTAAGGAAAAGCGGAAGCTCGTCCTGCTGCAGAAAGAGGACGTGTCGTTTGCCACGATGAGCCGGCTATGGACCTTCGAGCCGTTCGGCAACGGATTCCCCGAACCGGAGTTCGGCCTCGTTCTTCCGAAATCGGATTTCGCGTATTCTTTCGACGGGAGGCACCTGTTCGTGAGCTTCTCCGCCGTGAGCCAGTTCAAGTATTTTTCCTTCCCGCGGAGCATCTTGTCCCAAAGCGGGGACACCGTGCTTTTCAAAGGAAAACTGGCGCTCGACGAATTCGGAGGGAGGAGGAAAGCGGTTTTCCAGGCGGAGAAGGCGGCCGACCCGGAGGACTATGTCCTCATCGGTTAGAAAAACATCGTTCCCTCTGTGTCAAAAGGACCGCTGAATCGGTATAATAAATACCAGTAGTTCATCTTTTGTGTTTATGGAAAAATATATTACTACTCTCGAACTCACCTCTACCTGCATCCGGCTTCTGGTCGGATACGTTTATTCTTCGCAGGTCTACGTCCTGCACGCGCTCGAATCCGACCGGGCCCACCTCGTGAACCGGCACATCGTGGATACCGACGAGATGGCCTTGGCCATCAAGGAGCTGGTCCACAGCGCTTCGAGCACGCTCGGAATCACGATTGACTCGGTCGTCCTCGGCCTGCCGTCCACGGACATGAAGATCCAGGCGGCGAAAGCCGATACGAACACGACGGACATGAACGCCATGGTCCAGCTTTTCGACGGCTCGAACCTGATTTCGATGATCGCCAAACAGTGCACGCTGGCCGAAGGCAAGCAGTGCGTCATCGGGGTCGTCCCGTACGAGTACAGCCTCGAAGGGTCGAACAAGGTCTACAAGCGTTTCCCGATCGGCAAGCGCGCGAATTCCATCTCGATGAAGGCCGACGTGGAAATCGGGGACGCCCTCATCGTCAAGACGTACAGGGAAGCGGTCAACAAGGCCGGCCTGAAGATCCTGATGATGGTGAACGTCACCAACGCGACCACGGCTTACGCTTCCTTTTTCCAGAAAGCCAAGCAGGAATACATCCTCGTCGATATCGGCGAAGAATACACGACCCTCGGCTATTCGTACGACGAGCGCCTGTTCCAGGCGGCCGAATTTCCGTTCGGAAGAAAGAGCGTCGTGCGCCATCTGATGCAGAAGCTCTCTCTGAGCGAAGCGAAGGCGGAGGAATATCTCCGCATCTACGGTATCAGCCAGGATCCGGATTTCGAGTTCGCGACCCAGGAAGGCATCAAGGTCTCGACGATCGCCGAGACGGTGAAGGACGCGCTCAAGCCATTGATCGAGCAGATTGAGCAGTTTTATCTCTCCTTCTCCTCGAGCGCAAGGAACCTGTTCGTCCTTTCCGGAGTCGGCTCGAGCATCTTCGGGCTCGGAGGATTCTTGTCCGAGCGGTTCAAGAACACGGTCTCGGTCTTCACGCCGATCGCTTTCGGCGCGCGGAACCCGGAGTACACGCACTGCCTGGCGATGCTGAAGTACTATTCGGACTATCCGATCAAGCAGAGCCCGAACCGCCCGACGGATCTGACGCTGACGCGAATCGATCTGAACCTGAACGCCGTTCAGAACCCGAAGAAGGAAAAAGGCGGGGAAGAAGAGAAGAAACCGGCCCGGAATCCGTTCGGAGACGGGGACGAAATCCTATAAAAGACAACCCAAAGGAAGAGAGGTAGGAATATGGAAGACGATTTAGACGCATTTGAAGCGTTCGTAAAGATCATGGTCATCGGGGTCGGCGGAGGCGGTTCGAACGCCGTGAACCAGATGCTCGACGACAAGCTGAAGAACATCGATTTTTGGGTGTTCAACACCGATAAGCAGGCGCTCGCCACGAGCAAGTCCCCTAACAGGCTCGTCTTAGGCGAACAGGTCACGAAAGGCTTAGGCGCCGGAGGCGATCCGAGAGTCGGAAAACAGGCGGCGGAAGCTTCTAAAGAGCAAATCAAGTCCATCGTCACGGGGTACGACATGGTGTTCATCGCGGCCGGCGAAGGCGGGGGAACCGGAACCGGAGCGGCCCCGGTGGTGGCGCAGATCGCCCGCGAGGCGGGAGCGCTGACCGTCGCGATCGTGACCCGTCCTTTCACGTTCGAAGGGAACGCGCGCATCCGCAAGGCGACCGCGGGTCTAGAAGAACTGAAGAAGAACGTCGATTCGATCATCATCATTTCGAACGACCGCCTGATGTTCGTGAGCGGAAAATCCCCGCTCAAGGAAGCGTTCGGACAGTCGGACAAGGTCCTCGCCCAGGCGGTGAAGACCATCACCGACCTGATCCTTTTGCCGGGTCTCATCAACCTCGATTTCGCCGACGTGAGGAACACGCTGAAAGGCAAGGGCCTCGCGCTCATCGGCTTCGGCGAAGGCAAGGGCAAGGACAAGGCCAAGCAGGCGGCGACGGAAGCCATCGCTTCGCCTTTGCTGGAAGCGTCCATCAAGGGCGCCAAGTCCGCGATCGTCAACATCACGGGCGGCACGAACGTCACCCTGCAGGAAGCCAGCGACGCCGTGCGCTACATCACGGAAGTGGCCGGCGGGGACGTCAACATCATCTTCGGCGTCCAGTCGAACCCGCAGTACGAGGACACGATGCTCGTCTCGGTGATTGCCACCGATTTCGACGAGAAGGCGGTCGACGAGAAGATGCACGACATGTCCATCTTAACGACCCGCGCCGGAAACGCGCCGGAGAATCCTTCCGCCCCGATTGCGAAGGAAGTCTCCGAAGTCGAAAAGGAAGACAAGACGTCTCCTTTCGGCGACGACGATTCGATCCTTCCGGGTTTCTTCCGCAGCATGAAGGAAGAGAAGAAAGCCGTCGAGAGGGACGAAGAAAAGAAGGAAGTCGTTTCCGAGGAACACGCCCAAGCCAAGGAAGAGGAACCGAAGACGGAACAGACCTCTTTGGATTTTACCGGCGGCTCGGAGAAGTAAACGAAGTTTAGAAAGGCAGGTACATTCCGCATATGTTAGAAGATTTGGAAAAAGCGCTCGCCGAAGCGAAGGAAAAGCTTCCTTCGGTCGATTCGCTGCCTAAACTGTCCGAAATCAAGGCGAAATTCCTCGGGAACGATTCGGCTCTGAAGCGTTCCTTCAAGGAAATGAAGAACGTCGCTAAGGAGGAAAAGGCGGCTTTCGGCCAGAAGATCAATTCCTACAAGACCGCTCTCGAGGACCTTTTCGCCGAACGCGAGAAGGAAATCCGCGAAGAGGAGACCCTGAAGAAGATCGCTTCCGAGAAAGTGGACATCACTCTCCCCGGAAGAAGGATTCAGAAGGGCGCCAAACACCCCATCCAGCTCATCACCGACGACCTCGAGGACTTCTTCCTCGGGCTCGGTTACAAAGTCGCCGAAGGACCGGACGTCGACCTCGACCTGTTCAATTTCGAGCTCGTCAACATCCCTAAGGACCATCCGGCCCGCGACATGCAGGACTCGTTCTATATTTCCGACAACCTTTTGCTCCGTTCCCAGACTTCCGGCGTGCAGGCGCACGTGATGCAGGAAGCCAAGGGACAGGGGCCGATCAAGATCATCTGCCCGGGCAAGACGTACCGCCGCGACGACGACGACCTGACCCACTCCCACCAGTTCTCGCAGTGCGAAGGTCTCGTTGTTTCCAAGGACGCCTCGATGGGCATGCTGATGGAAACGCTGACCCAAATGTGCCGCCACATCTTCGGCGAGAAGAGGGAAGTCCGTTTCCGCCCTTCGTTCTTCCCGTTCACCGAACCGTCGATCGAAGTCGACGTTTCCTGTTTCGAGTGCCACGGCAAGGGCTGCGCGGTCTGCAAGGGAACCGGCTGGATCGAGATCCTCGGCGCCGGCATGGTCCATCCGAACGTGCTGCGTCTGAACGGCTTCGACCCGGACGTCTACAAAGGCTTCGCCTTCGGCGTCGGTCTCGAGCGTCTGGCCATGCTGAAATATGGCATCGACGACATCCGCAAGCTGTTCTTGTCGGATGTGCGCTTCCTCGAACAGTTCAACAAGGAGTAAACGGGTATGTTATTCAGTTTTTCTTTATTAAGCGAATTGGTCGATCTCTCGGGAATCTCTCCCGAGAAGCTCGCTCACGATTTGACGTTCGCCCAGTTCGAAGTCGAGGGCATGCATCAAGTCGCCCAGGCCTCGAAACTCTGCATCGGCCACGTCCTTTCCTGCGAGAAGCATCCGGATTCTGACCATTTGCACGTTCTGAAGGTCGACTGCGGCCAGGAAGGCGTGCTCGACATCGTTTGCGGCGCCCCGAACGTGGCCAAGGGCCAGAAGGTCATCGTGGCTTTGGTCGGCTGCGTCTTGCCGGCCATCGGCGAAACGATCCAGTCCGGCGTCATCCGCGGCCAGGCCTCGAACGGCATGTGCTGCTCGCTTTCCGAACTCGGCGTCGATAAGAGCGCCCAATCCGAAGAAGACCTCAAGGGAATCCACGTCCTTCCTGAAGACGCCCCCGTCGGCGAAAGGAACGTTCTCGCTTATCTCGGGCTCGACGACACCATCCTCGACGTCAACGTCCTGCCGAACCGTTCGGACTGCCTTTCGCATTTCGGATTCGCCCGGGAAATCGCCTCGGTCGAAAACCGCTCTCTGAAATTTTCGGTCTCTTCCGAACTGCCGAAGGAAAAGAGCGGATACGAAGTCACTTCGCTCACGCCTTCCTGCGACAAGTTCTTCTTCGCGGAAGTCGCTTTGAAAGACGGCAAGACCCCCGAAAAGGTCGTCCGCACCTTACGGAACCTCGGCCTGCGCTCGGTCTCTCCGGCGGTGGATTTAGGGAACTACGCGATGATCCTCACCGGACAGCCGTTCCACATGTACGACCTCGACAAGGTCGAAGGGAAGAAGCTGACCGTCTCCGATTCCTACGAAGGGAAATTCGTCGCCTTGACCGGTAAGGAATACGATCTACTCAAAGGTGACATCGTCATCTCGGACGACAAGAAAGTCTGCTGCCTCGGCGGCGTGATGGGCGGAAAGTCCGTCGAAGTCGAAAAGAAGACGACGCACGTCGGCATCGAAGCGGCCCACTTCTATTTCTCGAACATCCGCCACACGTCGAACCGCTTAGGCCTCGTCTCGGATTCCTCGTCCTTATTTATCAAGGGGACGAACCCGTACACGGTCGAGGAGAGCATGAACGAAATCCTGTCGCTCGCGTCCCTGTTCTTCAAGGACGTGAAGATCCTCGGGACTTCCTCGTACGACAAGACCGCCCCGCAGAAGACGGAATTCGCTTTCTCCTACGAGAAACTCAACGCCCGCCTCGGCGCTCACTATCCTAAGGAAGTGATCGACGATGTGTTGAAGCGCATCGGCGCGTCTTATAGCGACGGGAAAGTCGCGCGGAACAAATACCGCATGGACCTGAACGAACAGTGCGACATCGACGAGGAGGTCTTCCGCCTCGCCCCGCAGGAATACATCGTCCAGTCGATCGACAAGCTCCCGGTGACCCACGGGGAACTAACCGACAAGCAGGCGAAGGTCCGCAAGGTCGAGAATTTCCTGATCGACCAGGGACTCGACCAGATCGTGACCTACACGCTCGTCAGCAAAAAGCAGGAGGAAGGCATCCGCGTCTTCTCGAAAGACCCGTCCTACGCCGTCCTGCATCCGCTCACCGAGGAACACAAGTACGTCCGTTCGGACCTGCTCGAATCGATGGCGCAGGCCCTGCAATACAACCTCGACCGCAAATCCGGCGATTTCGGTTTGTTCGAAGTCTCCGAGATCCATACGCCGAAAGGGAACCACACGTATCTCTCGATTGGCTTATGCGGAAACAAGAAGAGAAGAGGGATGCTCGAATCGTCCCCGTACGATTTCTTCGACATCAAGGGATATTTCACTTCTCTTTCCGAACTCTTGGGCGTCTCGGACAAGCGCTACACGCTCGTCCGTTCGAAGAACCCGGCCTTCCATCCGGGCAGAAGCGCGGACGTCCTCTTCGGAAAGACGGTCGTCGCCACCTTCGGCGAGACGAATCCGGCTTCCGACAAGAAGGGCATGATCCTGCTCGAAATGGATCTCGGCGCGTTCATCTTGACGCGTTCGTCCCGTCTCAAAATCGCCCCGACGCCGGTCTTCAACCCTGTGCGGCGCGACCTCGCGTTCACGCTCGAAGACGCGGAAGTGACCGCGACCCAGATTGAAAAGCAGATCCGCAAGGCCGGAGGGAAGTACGTCTCCGACGTCGAGGTCTTCGACTCGTTCACCAAGGACGGCAGGACCTCGCTCGCGTTCGCTCTCGAGCTCTACCGCGAAGACCGTTCGTTCAAGGACGAGGAGATCAATTCGCTGCTGAACACGATCATCCTCGACGTGACGCATAGCCTCAAGGTCAGTTTGCGCCAGTAATCCAAACGCATCCGTAAAATCAACTTCTTGACGCCCGGGGGAGCATTTCTCTCCCGGCGCCGTTTTTAAAAAGGAAATTTGAAATTAGAAAGACATGAGATACACCGAAGCCAGTTTCGAGGAAATCCGCAAGGACCCTCTGACGACGGCCGCGCTGGCGGCGCACAACTGCTATCAGGTCGAGAAGAGCGGCGACGCCGAGGCGTTTCTGACGCGCTTACAGGGATATAAGCACTACTCGGTCTTCGAATTCGCGCGTTACGCGTCGGAAGTCGAACCGGAGCTCTATGCCGAATTAAAGGAGGTCGCGTCCCCGTACGTCGCTTTGGCGGGAGAAAAGTACGTCTCGTTCTCCTTAAGGCCTTTGCTGGAAGACGGGGAAAAATTCTCCTCCCTGATCGATTTGGTCGGAAAGGAAGTTTCGTTTCTTTTCCCCGAACACGTCTACGGGGAGAAGAAGGGAAGGATTCTAAGCGAAGAGGAGATTTCCGTTTTGCCGGATCCGGTTTACCGAAAGATGAAGTTCGTCGTTTTAAAGCTCGTTACGGACCGGGGCGTGACGCACGAACTGGTACGCCACCGGGTCTGCTCGTTCGCCCAGGAATCGACGCGGTACTGCAACTACAGCAAGGATAAGTTCGGAAACGAGATCACGCTCATCCGCCCGCTCGATTACGAAGAACATCAGGAACGGTACGATAATAGTTTCCAGGAGGCGGAAGAGAATTACTTCTCCCTCTTAAAAGAAGGCGCGACGCCGGAAATGGCGAGGGCGGTCCTGCCGAATAAGCTCAAGGCCGCGATTTATATGGGAACGGATATAGAAGAGTACGAGCACATCTTCGCCCTGCGCACGTCGAACAGGGCGCACCCGGACATCCGTTCGCTCTTCGAACCGATCCGGGAACAGTTCAGAAAGGAAGGATATCTGCGATGAGAAACCCGTTGGACCATCTTTACATTTCCTATAACGATCTGTACGCGTCGACTTTAAGGGAAATCGCTTACGACGTCTATTTCTCCGGGGAAGATCTGAAGCCCGTCCCGAACGTGAAGGAGGCGGATTCTCTTTCGGTCTACATCAATTCGTATCCGGGAGAAGGGGAGAACGCCTATACGTGCCATGTCGAACTCGCGGGAACAATCACTCTGGTCTCGCACGGGAAGGAAGAACCGTTCGAGATCCGTACGGACGACTATTTCGAATTTTCGGACGATTTGGAAAATACGGACGTCATGCCGGAGAAGAACCGCTTCGACATCCTGCCGGTGCTGAAGGCGGTGTTCTACGACGCCGTCCCGCGCATGGAGGACGAAGACTACGAGCGGGACGGCGGGGACACGTACACGCTGATGAGCGAAGAAGAGTACGCCGCGAGCAAGAAAGGCGAGGACGGTGAGGAAGAAGACACGTACCGTCCGTTCGCCGATCTGAAGAAAGAGCTTCGGGAGAAGAACCGGAAAGAGAAAGATCAGTAACCGAAACGGACTCAACAATACGCCTGGAAAGAAGGAAAAAGGGGAAAATCCCTCCCCTTGCTTCCCCGGGCGTTTTTTTCTTGCCCGAAAAAATTTTGAGGGATGTTTGAAACTTAAATTGGTATAAAAATAAAGGGAAAAAGGGCTTTTTTTAACGGAATCATTTTTCTTTCCAAGAAACCGCTTCCCAAATTTTCGAAAAAGAATGTTGCAGCCCGTGGTAGAGAGTGGTAAATTATGGTTACAAAGGGAGGGAAGTGGCGAGTATGTTTGTCGGCAGCTTCGTACATGCGTTGGACGAAAAGAATCGCATCGTGCTTCCGGCGAAGTTCCGCTCGCAGCTTTCTTCTACGGTCTATCTGAGTCTCTCCCTGGACCATTCGATTTCTTTGTACGGAGAGGAGAACTTCGCCAAGAAGGTGCAGGAGATGGATGCCCTGGACGAACTCGATGCGGATAGTCGGGTTCTCAAGAGGGCTTTCTTCGCCAACACGTTCGAGGCTGTGATCGACAGGCAGGGACGTCTGATGATTCCTTCCCAGATGCTCGCGAAAGCGGGGTTCGGAAAGAACGTCACGATTGTCGGGACGGGTTCGAAGATTGTGCTCTATTCCACTGAGACGTTAGACAGCGAATTAGAGGACGAGATGCAGAACCTTTCCGAAATCGCCCAGCGGGTAAGGGACAAGAACCATGGAGTCCAATAAGCACATTCCCGTGCTTCAGAACGAAGCGATTGCGGGGCTGAACTTAAAGGACGACTCGGTCGCGATCGACATGACTCTCGGAAGAGCGGGGGATTCATCCAGAATTCTCAGGGCGATTCCGAACGGCCATCTCTACGCGGTCGACAAGGACGAAGAGGCCATTGTCTATTCACAGAAGGTCTTATCTCAGATCGGGAGCAATTTTACCCTCATCCATTCCGCCTTCTCCTTAGCGATTCCTAAGTTAAGGGAGGAAGGCCTCGTAGGTGCAGATGCTATCCTATTCGATATCGGAGTCTCATCCCCGCAGTTTGATAACCCAGGAAGGGGCTTCTCCTACCGAGAGGACGGGCCGCTGGATATGCGGATGGATCAAGAGCAGAAGCTGACGGCGTACGATGTCGTTAATACGTACTCCGAAAGCGAGCTTAGGCACATCATCTTGGAATACGGTGAAGATCGAAGCGCTCCTGCGATCGCACACGCTATCGTCAAAGCGCGTGAGCAGAGGCCTATACGGACGACGTTGGAATTGGTCGAAGTCATCAAGAGTGCGCTTCCCAGTTTTATCCTAAACAAGAAAGGGCACCCCGCGAAGCAGACCTTCCAGGCTATCCGTTATGAGGTCAATCAGGAAGAACAGGAACTGAAGAAGGGGCTTCAGGAAGCCCTGGGATTCCTCAACGTCCACGGTCGCGTGGCAGTGATTACGTTCAATTCTCTTGAAGACCGGATTGTGAAGAACGCTTTCAAAGAAGTATCTTCGTATCCGCCGGTCAACAAGTACGAACCGGTTCCCGTCGATTTAAAGCCGCTAGGGTATGAGCTGGTGACTCGAAAACCGATTGAACCGAGTCCGGAAGAACTCGAAAGCAACCCACGTTCGCGATCTGCAAAGCTACGGATTATACAAAAGATCGGAGGTTCAGAGAATGCGTGAAAAAGAAAAGCTCGTCAAAAATCATTACAAAGGTTTTGACTTCAAAGTGAAGTGCGCTTCGTTTGCCGCACTGGGCGCGTTCGTCTTATCCTTGGGCGTCTTCCTCCCGTTAACGTATCACACGGAAGTGGCGGCGCAGAAGGCCAAAGAAGACCTCGTCCAGCAGGAAGCGAAGAACAATGGCGATGGCAGTTCCGAATCCAAAGGAGCTATCATCCTTGACTTCTAGAACGTTTCTTCATCCGATGACCGAAAATCCGAGTATCCTTCCACTCCATAGCGATAGGCAGAGAGAAAGAACAGAGTTTCAGTAAAGCCGAATCCGAACAAATCCCTGATTAAATGAAGTCGATTCCGATCCGAAAGAAGACCCCGATTTCCGTCGGGGCTCTTTTTTTGCCCTTTTTCAAAGATGGGAAGTCTCTGATTCCGAACGGTTTTAGGAAAAAAGACGCAATCGAGTAGGTAACAATTAAGTCCCTCTCACACCACCTAGCATGCCGTTCGGCACTGGGCGGTTCTCTCCGTACTAGAAACTTTGTCTTTCTGTTTGAGATAGTAATCTAAGGGGTCGACCAGACCCCTTTTGATTAGTATCTCCTTACTTATTGCATCTCTGACACATAACTTGAGACATATGAACTGATAGTGGTCTCCCATGTATGCCGTTTGTCTGGCTCTATCTTTATCAATGCCAAGTTTCTTCAGTCCCCATTCT
>Ga0256406_1004081_pt1 | contig 17217 bp, 23 predicted proteins | sample RumenRJG_03DNA_FD_185986 | JGI IMG/M metagenome (GOLD analysis project Ga0256406, IMG submission 185986) | Bovine rumen microbial communities from Lethbridge, Alberta, Canada - RJG_03 | ecosystem: Host-associated > Mammals > Digestive system > Stomach > Rumen | place: Canada: Alberta | collected...
CGAAGAGAACATCTTCGAAAGAGTATCAAAGATATTTGAATAAAAACAGAACCGATGCTGGTCGACTGCTTGATGCAAGTCTACCGCATCGGTTTTTTAGTTACAAGCCTGCCCGTGAACTGTAACCATGAAAAGCCTGCTTGATACACTGCTTATAGCACTAGATGGAAAAATATGACTGAAAGTGCTATTCTTATCGGTGGAAGCATTAAAATCAGAGTTTGCCGTGGAGGTGTCGTTATGAAAAACATCAGGAGACTTATTTCAGCAGTGGCAGTATCAGCTGTCATTATAACCGGATGCGGAGCGGAGAAACAGCCTGTCAGAAAAGAACGGGTGAAAACTGAATCAGAAACTGAAGAACAGCATCTGGAAAAAGAGGAAGAACCATATAGGTTTGTAAATCCTGAAGGCAACACTCTTGAGACCCGGATAAATCCGCCTGAGGGCTATACAAGGACTGATGAGAAGAAGGACAGCCTTGGAGAGTTCCTGAGGAACTATGAGATGAAGCCGGATGGCAGTCCTGTGCTTGCGTATAATGGTCATGAGACCATGAACCAGAACGGACATATTGCGGTATTTGATCTGCCATTGGAGAATGTCAACCTGCAGCAGTGTGCGGACTCAATAATGAGGGTATATGCCGAGTATTATCGGAGCATAGGACAGGATGAAAAGATAGCCTTTCATTTTACGAATGGCTTCCTGGCATCATACTCTAAATGGAAGCAGGGGTACAGAATATCGGTGAATGGTAATAATGTCTCATGGGTGAAGTCAGCGGGTACTGATGACTCCGATGAAACATTCATCAAATATCTGCATACTGTTTTCAACTATGCTGGTACAGCATCAATGGCTACTGAATGCAGAACGGTAAAGCTGAAGGACATCAGGATAGGAGATGCCTTCCTCCGAGCCGGTTCACCGGGGCATGTGCTGATGGTTGTGGACACAGCTAAGAATAAGGAAGGAAAAACAGCTTTTCTTCTTGCACAGGGCTTCATGCCTGCACAGAACTTCCATGTCCTGAAAAATCACGGGGATGATCCGTGGTATTATGAGGACGATGTAGATTATACTGATGAAAAGAAGGTGTATTCGATCGGCAGCAAAATTCTGGAGAGACCTGAATACTGAAAGGTTGTCAGGATGATTACGAAGATACGATTTACCTGCCATGGTAATATATGCAGAACTGAATGTGTGTGATAACAGATTCAGAGAATGTTGTGGTGTAGCATTTGAGAAAATAACAGAGAGGTGAAGATGACAACAGAGGGAGCAATAGTAATTGCGATTATAATTCTGGCAGTGATCATTGCAGTGGGACTTGCGTTTCTTCTCATCAGACTCGCAAAGAGCGACAGGAAGATCAATCCGGTTCTTACAGTGATCCTGATCCTGGTGGTAATTGGAGCAGGGTATGCGCTGATCAATGGTGGGAGGGATTCTTTTCTCAAGGCAGATCTGACTCCGGACAGTCAGGAGAAGACGGACTACTGGCCGAGAGATACGATGATACTTCAGGAGATAAATGATCTCGAACCATTGCAGGAGAAATCATGGAAGAAGCTGTCACCAGATGAAAAGGTGGCAGCCCTGCAGAAGGTTGCTGATATCGAAAGCAGACACCTGGGAATTGACGAAGCAACAGAGATAAAGGTGAAGAGACAGAAGCTGCCATATACGAGGATAGGTCAGTTCAATCCAACAGATCAGAGTGTGGCAGTCAACAGCATTTATCTGGATCAGGGTACTCCGTATCTTCTGATCAATACGACCTGTCATGAAGTCTATCACGGATATGAGATGTATCTTGTCGATGCAATGGCAGACAGGAAGATTTCGAGAAAGCAGCATACCTATGATAAGGCACAGCAGTATCTGAATGAGTTCTCCAACTACAAGGATGGCAGTGCAGACTTCGCGGGCTACTATGGACAGGCTTGTGAAGCAGATGCGAGAACTTATGCAGAGGACGCGGTGATGAGCTACCGTTCTCAGATAAACGCACACTATGGCAGGAATGCCATCAACAACAAGCAGAAGAAATATTTGATCAAAGATCCGGGAACAAACGAGATATTTTATGTGATGCCGGATCTGGATAATGTTGATGGAACAAATAGATGAAAAGTTTTTTGAGGTGCTGAAATGGATAGTCAGATATATCTGCCACAATCAGAAAAACTGAATATAGGCTATCTGTCACATGCATTTGATAATAAGAGCGAATGCTACAAATTGTTCTGGTTTCAGGCGATAATAAGAAAAGTAGCCGCAGGCCAGACAGAGATTACATTCGACGAGCTGGTAGACGATATGATAGCGGATGCCTGGTATATGGTGACAGAGTATCATCTGAATCTTGGCCCAAGGGATAATCTGGAGGCAGCGGTCAATTATATCTATAATCTCAGAGGCTTTCGTCCTTCGGAAAAGAAAGAAGTCATTTTGGATTTTTTGCAAAATAGAAAAATGAGAGACCATAGATTGGAAACTAAGAGGGTTTGGATAACGGAAGATGTAAGAGAAGACAGAAATAAGAAATGGTTGAACGTTCTGCTTGAGCGGTTCAATTGCTCCACAAGTTGTGGGGCAAATAAAAAGTGATAGATGAAAATTGGCTGAAAATACTATATAATAATTGTGTTACGGATGTAAGAATACCATGCAAGATAAGAGACTGGAAAAATAAGAAGCCAAAGACAATAGTGTTCAAAAATCTGAAGGAGAGGTAGCCTATGGATAAGACAGATGTACTCACCACAGAAGAACTGACAAATAGAGTCAGCCCGGTTCTGAAAAAATATCATATGACTCAGGCTATTCTTTTTGGCTCATACAGTAAAGGAACGGCCAACGAGAAAAGCGATGTAGATCTTGTAGTTGACAGCAATCTTCATGGCTTACAATTCGTAGGGCTGATTCAGGATATGTCTGATGCGCTTTCAGGAAAGCAGATAGATCTGATAGATGTGTCACATATAGAATCAGGTTCGCCAGTGGATCAGGAAATCAAGAAGACAGGGGTAATAATCTATGCAAACTCACTAATACCCACAGGCAAGCCTGTGGGGTTGCCTAGCAACCTTTAGTGAGTAGCCTAAGTGCTTCGGGCACTACGTTAAGAGAGAATATATAGTTACCTACGGATGTAGTACCAAGTCCGCAGCTCTAAGGTCTGTGATTAAACAGTTCTGAGGTATAGGAACAGTGTTACAGACGTATAAAACCTCTCATTAACATTGGCGATGGTACACTAACCACCCTCCGGGGTGAGTAACTAAAACCTTTCAAGGTTTTAAGAAAGGGGTACGACCTATGGTCTATGTATTATCAAAAACCGGACAGCCTTTAATGCCTACAGAAAACCATGCAAAGGTTCGTATTTTATTAAAACAAGGCAAAGCAAAGGTAGTACACAGCTGTCCGTTTACAATACAACTGATGTATAGCAGCACGAACTATACACAAAAGGTAACTTTAGGTGTAGACAGTGGAAGTAAGCATATCGGTCTTTCAGCAACCACAAAGGATAAAGTATTATTTGAATCCGATGTGGAACTCAGAAACGATATTGTGGATTTGCTTTCTACTCGTAGAGAATTAAGGCGTTCCCGTAGAAACCGCAAACTCCGTTACCGTAAGCCAAGATTTGATAATCGCAGGCGCAGTGACGGATGGCTAGCACCCTCTGTAAAACAAAAAGTAGACTCTCACATTACGATGATAGCAAAAGTACATAAAATACTGCCTATCTCAAACATCGTAGTAGTAGTAGCCTCTTTTGATATCCAAAAGATTAAAGACCCTACCATAAGTGGTACGGATTATCAGCAGGGCGAACAGTTAGGTTTTTGGAATGTCAGGGAATATGTGCTATTCCGTGACGGTCACAAGTGTCAGTGTTGCAAAGGTAAGTCCAAAGACAAAATTCTTAATGTCCATCACATAGAGAGTCGTAAGACTGGCGGCAACGCAGCTAACAACCTAATCACACTATGTGAAATCTGTCATAATGGATATCATAAGGGAACCGTAAAACTCCCTAAGACAATACATAGAGGAATGTCTTTTAAGGATGCTACATTTATGGGTATCATGCGTTGGGCTTTGTACGAGAAACTTAAGGCTATATATTCAGATGTAAAACTTACTTATGGATATATTACTAAAAACACTCGTATAAAAAACGGCTTGCCAAAGGATCATTATATAGATGCTCGTTGCATTAGTGGCAATCCTAATGCCGTTAGTAACGGAAACGTTTATTATTATAAAAAAGTTCGTTGTCACAATAGGCAGATACATAAGAATACCATCCTTAAAGGCGGTTATCGTAAACGAAATCAAGCTCCATATGAAGTTATGGGCTTTAGACTTTTCGATAAGGTGCAGTGGAAAGGATGTAAGTGTTTCATTTTTGGTAGACGCTCTACAGGACGTATGGATTTAAGGTTTTTAGACGGAACACATGTCAATGCCTCTGTAGGATACAAAAACATAAAGTTGTTAAAAATGCGTAGTAGTTATCTTATAGAACAAAGAAAGGTAGGTTAAAGGCGGTTCCTCCCACAGGCTTTTCCTGTGGGTTTCCCCGCTAAATATTTATGACTATAGAGGAACGAGCAGATAAAGCAGCAGAACTGAAAGCTACGGGACAGTGCAACTGCACCCAGTCGGTACTGAAGGTTTTTGAAGATGTGCTGCCGGTTGATGATGAGACACTTATGAAGATGTCAGCAGGATTTGCTGCAGGTATGGGTGGAATGCAGTCTACCTGTGGAGCTCTGATCGGAGCGGTGATGGTAGCAGGAATATTATCAGATGGCAATGCTACGGCAGTTCATTCGAGAAAAATGGTTTCTGATTTTGAAAAGAACTGTGGGGCGACGGTATGTAAGGATCTGAAAGGACTTGATACAGGAAAGCCTCTTTGTGAATGCCCGGAATGTGTCAGAAACGCAGTAATGGCACTGGGCAGGCAGGGAGCTTACAGCAGAAGAGCAGAAATATATCGTTGATGTGCTGATGAAGTGGATTAAGAAACGACGAGGCCCGGTCTGCATGTCTCGTAAGGAACATGAGGATTACATTGAGGAGCAGGGATTACGGAAGAAGTGATCTTGATGGAAGAGAAAGAACGCACAAGAGCAGAGCTTCATAGTGAGCTTGTTCAGACCATAGTAAATATGGGCTATCCAGCTGAATTCGGAGATGCTATTGCAAAGCAGCTGGGTACAGAGAATACCATGCAGAGGATGATAGGTTATCTGCACCGGATGCAGCCGCAGTCAGCAGAAGAAATTGCAGATGAAATGATTGCAATCTGTGATGATCGTGACCGCTGGCGTAAGAAGAAGGAAGCTGAATTCTACAATCAGAAGTATAATGAGTTGATCCGGAATGGTCTGGAAAGTGAGGATGATGACAATGATTAAATGCCTGATAGTCGGAGCTGGTGGCGCAATAGGAGTAATTGGCAGATATCTTATAGGACTACTTCCTATGAATCCGGAGAACGGATTTCCACTGAAGACTTTTCTTATCAATGTAATCGGTTGCTTTATCATAGGAATCATAGCAGCACTGGCGGATAAGAACGCAGTAAATCCGAACCTGGTTCTGCTGATCAAGGTAGGAATCTGTGGAGGCTTTACTACTTTTTCTTCATTTGCGCTTGAGACAGAGGGACTGATTGCAAAAAGCTCTACAGGAGTTGCATTGATGTATGTGATCCTGAGTCTCGTCTGTGGAGTGCTGGCAGTATTTGCAGCTGAGAAGATGATAGGAAATATATGAAAAATGTATAGAATGGAGGCAGACACAATGAATGAGATTATTCAGAACATGGTAGACCGCAGGAGCATCAGGAAGTTTGATCCTGACAGGATGCCGTCAAGGGAAGACATAGAACAGATCATTACGGCTGGACTTTATGCACCGAACGGCAGAGGAAAACAGTCATCAATCATAGTGGCAGTGACTGATAAAAAGACGAGGGATGCAATATCAGAAGCCAATCGCAAGATAGGCGGATGGGATGAAGGCTTTGATCCTTTCTATGGTGCGCCGGTAATCCTTATCGTGCTTTCAGACAGGACTGTTCCAACACACGTATATGATGGCAGCCTGACAATCGGGAATATGCTCAATGCTGCACCATCACTTGGACTGGGAGGTATCTGGATCCATCGTGCAAAGGAAGAATTTGATTCTGATGAAGGAAAGAAGTTCCTGGCAGATCATGGTATCACAGGTGAATGGGAAGGAATAGGGCATGTTGCTATCGGATATGCGGATGGAGAGGCTGCACCGGCAGCAGACCGCAAGGATGACAGAGTGATCTGGTTGGAATAAATACGATTTTATATGTAATTTCCGGGCCGATGGTGATAGAACCGGAAAGTATATCCTCGGCGGTGAAGAACTGACATTAAATGACAGAGGCGAGAGCATAATTTCATATGCCGATTATGCAATTGCTCTTGTTGATGAGATTGAGAAGGGTGATCATATCCAGCAGAGAATCTCTGTTGTAAGAGCATAAGGAAAAGTAAAAGTATCGCATGAGAAGGTAAGACGGGCTTGTTACTTTGTGGGAGACGGCTGCATTGTGGCAGATGTGTACCTGTATGCCCAGTTCAGGTGATAAGAAAAGTCGGATAAAACTTTACACATATATGTTTAGGTGGGTGCTGCTTCGGCGGCACTCTTTTTTTGTGTGGGAGATTCTGATACAATAACAGTCAGAATAAGGAGGTACACAATGGTAAAACATATAATCCTATGGCAGTATAAGGATGAACTGACAGATGACAGGAAAAAAGAACTGGGTAATGAAATCAAAGAAAAGCTGGAGGCTCTTCAGGGAAGAATTCCGGGGCTTGTCGATATACATGTACAGGCGGATATTCTGCCATCTTCGAATGCTGACCTGATGCTTGACTGTTCTTTTACGGATGAGGATGCGCTGAATGGCTATGCAGTCTATCCCGACCATGTGAAGATAAAAGACGGGATCATCGCACCAAATGTGAAGTTAAGAGTCTGCATTGATTATAAAGAGTAATCATGGAAATAGAATATCATCAGCCACAGGATGATTTGGTAACCGTGAAGGATATCAGGCCACAAGAGAATGATTATTAATACGGGCAGCCGGACGGATATTCCGGCTTTCTTTTCAGAATGGTTCTATAACCGAATAAAGGCCGGGTTTGTTCTGGTGAGAAATCCATACGACCCGATGATGGCGACGAGATATGTACTTGATCCGTCAGTAGTGGATGCGATTTCTTTCTGTACGAAAAACCCAGCGCCAATGATACCGAGGCTCCATGAGCTGGACCGATTCAAAAGCTTTTTCATGGTGACGATCACACCGTATGGCAGGGAGATTGAGCCTCTTGTTCCAGATAAGAATGAAGTAGTAGAGTCATTTAAAGCACTGTCGGAATATGCAGGGAAGAATGCCATGAGCTGGCGGTATGATCCGGTTTTTATTTCAGAAAAATATAGCGTGGAATTCCATAAAAGAGCTTTTGCAGATTTTGCTGAGAAGCTACATCCATACACTAGCCAGTGTGTGGTGAGTTTTATAGATCTGTATGAAAAAACGAAAATGAACTTCCCGGAGGCAAAGCATGTGTCAAAGAAAGAACAGGAAGAGCTCATTGATTCCTTTTCTGAGACAGCAAGGAAATATGGGATGCAGATTCACCTGTGCCTTGAAGATGCAGGGCTCATCAGAGATAATGTTGATGCAGACGGATGCTATTCACAGGCGGTAATGGAAAAGGCGATAGGAGAGCATCTGACTGTCCCAAATGCTGCAATAGGCGCCAGAAAGGGATGCAGATGTCTCCTTGGCTCAGACATAGGGGCATATAATACCTGCGCTCACGGATGTCTGTACTGTTATGCGAATTATGACATGGAGATAGTGCATCAGAATATGAGATGGCACGACCCGGAATCCCCTCTGCTGATAGGACATCTTCACAAAGGGGATATGGTCAGGGATGCAAAGCAGAAGTCATGGATAGATCCACAGCTCAATATATTTGATTTTATTTCTAGATAATAGTGAAATACTATTTGTTCAGATTTTCCCTTACTTTATTCAGCTTATTCTGGTCTATTCCGGCATTATTCACCTAGAGATCTAGGCCTCTTCCGTCTGTCCTCAATATTATATCATTTTAATTCCCCGATTTGGGGAATTAGACCATCGTTTTTCCTCGATTATGATAGGGATAAAGAAGTAAGAGAGGCAGAGATAGCCGGCGAGAGAGCATTATCAAGCCTAAGGGAGGCTGACAAGCAGCTCGGAAGTGCGAGAAACTGGGGGCTGCTGGATATCTTCGGCGGCGATACCATTTCCGGGATAATGAAGCACATGAAGGTCAGCAATGCAAACAAGTACATTGAAGACGCGAAGCGTGACCTCATGGCTTTCAGGGATGAACTCGATGACATCAGAGACATCGAGGGATTGAATATAGATATCGGTGGATTCCTGACATTTGCCGATTTCTTCTTTGACGGACTTATTGCAGATATCTTCGTGCAGTCTAAGATCAATGATGCCAGGAGGCAGGTGCAGGAAGCGATAGCCAGGGTAGAGGGGATACTGAGGCAGTTAAGAGCATACTTATAAGGCTAGACTAAGTCATTAAGAGTTGTGAGAAACTCGATGGAAAAACTGTATTTGGAAGATTAGACGCATAAAATTACGGATTACACGTAATAATATTGACGAAAATCACAATATCTGCTATCTTATACTCATAGGAGGCAGATAATATGTTGATCCAGTTCAGAATGAAAAATGTACTGTCGTTTAAAGATGAAGCCGTATTTGACATGACCGCCGTTACCGCATACAAGGAACTGAAGAATCATCTTGTGTCATTACCGGATGATGAGAGCCTGGTCCGTGTGGCTGCTGTCTATGGGGCAAATGCCAGTGGTAAGACGAATTTCTATCGTGGCATGGATATATTCCGGACAATTGTAATCGATTCAATGAATCCAAAGGATGATGTGAAAGACAGCACTTTAAAGCAGGAGTATCTGCCATATTCATTTGAAAAAGATATGCAGAATTTGGAATTCTCTATAGTTCTAAGCGATGATGGGAATGAATACACATATGGCTTTGAATATGATGCAGAGCGTATCGTAAGTGAGTGGCTCTATGTGAAAAGTTATCGTACAAACAGATCATCTGCCATAATCGAACGTGAAGCAGCTGATATAGAACTCGGAAGCTCTGTGAGACGTGAATGCGAAAAATACAGTTCACAGATCCCGGACACGGGTCTGGCACTGACATTTTTTAGTCGGCTGAACCTGAAAACTGATATCTTCAGGAATCTGTTTGAAATGATCCAGGGGATGGTGATCGTAAATAATGATTACTTTGAGAAGAAGGATACTATCACTAGTTATCTTCCTGATGTGCTAAGAGATAATAAGAATGAGCTGCTGAAATTTCTGAAGTCCATTGATACAGAAATCGTTGATGTGGAACAGGGTGGAAGGAAAGATGAATTCTATACTACACACATTGGAGCAGATGGAGAAAAGTACCAGCTGAACCTGTATAATGAATCAAGCGGTACTATCAGGGCTATACTGATCTTTATTGCTGCGTCATATGTGATCTCAATGAATTCGGTGATGGTTGTAGATGAGCTGAATGTCAAGCTGCATCCGCTGCTTCTGAAGTATTTTATAGATATGTTCTACGAGTCCGGAGTCAGGGCACAACTCGTCTACACAACGCATGATACGACTCTTATGGACAGAAGATATTTCAGACGTGACCAGATCTGGTTTGTACAGAAGGATGCATATGGCTGTTCAGAGCTTGAGGCTATGTCTGATTACAGGGTCAGATCGGATGCTTCATTTGAGAGGTCATATCTTGCAGGTGTTTTCGGCGGAATCCCGAAGCTTAAAAACTTTTCCATGAAGGCAGGTGTTTCAGGTGGGAAGTGATGATCTTTTCAAAAAGAGGCATGCTGAGCGTAGAAAGAAAGAGCATGATTTCAAAGAGACAAAGCCGGACTCTTTTCTGATAGTTACGGAAGGTACGCGTACAGAACCCAACTACTTCTCTGGTCTCAAAAGGCGCATAGAAGAAAAATACGGCAGTACGGTTGATATTCAGGAAATGCCTGAGATAGATATCCGTGGCGAGGGTATGGCTACAGAACGACTTATAGAAGCTGCTGACATATATGTCAGTCAGGGAAAGGTGATGTATCAGAATGTCTGGCTTGTATTCGACAAAGATGATTTTCCGGATTTTGATGAGGCAATAGAAGAAGGCCACAAACGCGGATACAGAGTCGCATGGAGCAATCAGAGCTTTGAATACTGGCTGTTCCTGCATTTCAGCTATAGTGATTCTGATCTGCACAGGCATGAGTGGATCAAAAAATTGGGTGAACTGTTCAATGCTTATGGGCTTTCAAAGAATGGTTATAGTAAAAATATGGAGGATCTGTATGATAAGCTTGATTCCATATGCGGAGTAGAAACGGCAATCGGAAATGCAAAGCGTAGAATGGCGGGATTTGTCGAAGGACGTGACAAACCGTCTGAATACAGTCCTGGGACAATGGTTCATATCCTTGTCGAACAGCTGCATAGTTATCTGAAGGAGATTTGCAATGGCTCGTAAGATACTGATTGTAATTGACATGCAGAATGATTTTATTGACGGAGCTCTCGGCTCAAAGGAAGCCGTGGCGATTGTTCCGCCAGTTATTGAAAAGATAAAGAGTTATCCGAAGGAAGATGTGTTTGCTACACGTGATACACATCCGGAGAACTACATGGATACGCAGGAGGGGAAATATCTTCCTGTTCCTCACTGTATCAAAGGTACTGATGGGTGGCAGATAAGAAAAGAGATTGCTGACCTTATCGATGAGGATAATGTAATCGACAAGCCGACATTCGGTTCAGTGAAACTGGCAGAAAAGATCAGTGAGCTAGCGGCAGCAGAGGATATCGAGATAGAACTTGTCGGACTCTGCACGGATATTTGTGTGGTAAGCAATGCGCTTCTTCTGAAAGCATACCTTCCAGAAGTGAAGATATCAGTTGATCCTTCATGCTGTGCGGGCGTGACGCCAGAGAAGCACGAGGCGGCACTTGAGACCATGAGGTCATGCCAGATACAAGGGATATAAAGAGATGTCAGATACGAAAACTGTATATGATGGCATGGATATGCTTGAAATCACAGATTTTAATGATACCCGGCTCGATGTTTATGCAAGGCTTAGCGAGACACAGCTGTTTCATTACTATGAACCGGACGAGGGTCTGTTTGTGGCGGAGAGTCCGAAGGTGATATCGAGGGCTCTGCTGGCCGGGTATGAGCCGGTATCCATGCTCATAGAGAAAAAGGAACTGGAACAGAATCTGGTCGAACTGCAGCACGAGATGGGTGACAGGACTGCTATACTGCAAAGTGTTCCGGTTTATGTGGCTGATACTGAGACACTGCATCATCTGCCGGGCTATAGCCTCATCCGTGGGATGTTGTGTGCTTTTCGCAGGAAAAAACGGCAGCCGGTTGAAAAGATGTTAGATAAAATAGGAGTGACCGGCAGACTTGCTGTTCTTGAGAGTGTAGTGAATCCTACAAATGTCGGAGCCATATTCCGCTCGGCGGCTGCCATGGGGATGGATGCGGTGATAGTCACATCTGATTCGAGTGACCCGCTGTACAGGAGAGCGGCAAGAGTCAGCATGGGAACTGTTTTTCAGATACCTTGGACGTATATCAATATAGATGACTGGGCTGAGAATGGTATAGAAACTCTGCACAGACATGGATTTTCTGTTGTGACGATGGCATTGAGAGATGATGCGATTCCTATAAATGATCCTGCACTTAAAGCGGCGAACAGGCTCGCTGTAGTCCTGGGTTCAGAAGGTCCCGGATTACGAGAAGAGACGATCGTCGAGAGCGATTATAAGGTGATCATCCCTATGTCAAATGGTGTAGATTCCCTCAATGTCGCGGCGGCAAGTGCGGTAGCGTTCTGGGAATTAAGAAAGAGATGAGCATACTATGAGAATACAACGCTTTTGGACGATGAACCATTCTTTCATCTGCAGCTGAAATATGAAGGGGACAGTCTTGTCTCGCACCGACTTTTGCCACACGTGGTGCTGGCTTCTCAGTCTCCACGTAGAAAAGACCTTCTGGAACAGATCGGGATATTTGCAGACGTTGTGCCTAGTGAAGTGACTGAGTTCACACTGGAGACAGAACCGGCAGCTGCTGTCGTAGACCTTTCATCACAGAAGGTTGCAGTACATAATTATATAATTTTGGTAAGGAGGCATCCGATATGACTAAGAATTCGACAGTTAGTGCCCGTGTTGAGACGGATATTAAAAATGAAGCAGAGGGAATTTTAAGGCAGTTGGGGATTCCAGTATCTGTAGTGATAAATTCGCTTTATCGCCAGATTATTCTAAAGAGGGGTATTCCGTTCAATATGACACTTGGTGGAGAGCCTAAGGCTCTTGAATCTATGAACGAAGAAGAACTTGATTCGATGTTTGAACATAGCTATGCACAGGTTATGGCTGGCCAGGGGCGCCCGGCAAAGGATGTGTTTGCAGATCTTGAAAGGAATAATGGGGGCCATGGAAAACAAGCTATATGATGTGATCATCACGCCAGATGCAGAGGATGAGCTTGAGATCATGCGGATGATTGGAGTGCCTGTAAGTGTTTATGAAATGGTAAACTGAAAATATACTGCACAAGATTATAAAGTGAAGGCATATTACATGCCGTTTTTCCAAAGAGACAGGATTAACTGATGCCGGTTGACGCCGGCATCTTTTTTTATATGGACAGTTCTGCTAAAATATATTCGATTTGAAAAAGGAGCTGAACAGGATTATCCTATACGTGGTGCTGCTTGTGGTAACACTGTTTATTTTTCACAGGCAGGTGACAACAGAACTGCTCCTGATAACTGGCTGGGCGGCACTGGAGCTTACGGTCATAAGTGCTCTGAACGGAGCAGGCAGACTGTCAGATACTTTGTAAGGCGTGGACAGCCAGTTTGTTGACTGAAAAATCAGCTGAGAGGTAAGACACATGGATCTGAAGATCAAGAGAGTTTATGAAGAACCGTCACCTGAAGATGGCCTGCGTATTCTCGTAGACAGGATATGGCCGAGGGGAATAAAGAAAGAGAAGCTGGCGATGCATTCCTGGGAAAAGGAGCTGGCTCCATCAACAGAACTCAGAAAATGGTATGGACATGATCCGGAAAAATATGAGGAGTTCAAGGCCAGATATTTTGCGGAGCTGGACAGTAATAGTGCTGCTATTGATTTTATTGACAGGATCAGGGGCTATGATGGCACGATAACACTGATTTTTTCAGCAAAAGACATGGAGCACAGCAATGCAGCGGTGCTTGCTGACTGGATGGGGAGACATTTAGGAACTATATGATGCAGGCCAGAGATAAAAATGAATGCAGACAATGGGCACTTGGTGACCCATTGATGGAAGAATACCATGACCATGAATGGTGTAAAATAAACCATGACGACAGATTTCAGTTCGAAATGCTGAGTCTGGAGGGCGCGAGTGTAGGACTGTCATGGAAGACAATACTTCACAAGAGAGAGGCGTACCGCAGGGCTTTTCATGATTTTGACATTGATAAATGTGCGGCGATGAGTGACAATGAACTCTTAGGACTGATGGATGACACAGGACTTATCCGTAACAAGAATAAAATATTCAGTGTCAGAAACAATGCGGCAGCTGTACAGAAGATACAGCAGGAGTATGGCAGTTTCGATAAATACCTCTGGAGCTTTACTGATGGCCAGCAGATAGATGGCAAATGGAAAAGCCCGGAGGAAGTACCAGTAGTCTCTGATATTTCAAAATTTTTAAGCAAAGATATGAAAAAACGAGGCATGAAATTCGTCGGACCGATCATTACCTATTCATTTCTTCAGTCGATAGGGATCGTAAATGATCACCTGGCTGACTGTGAGTACAGATGATTTTTACGAGAACCGGGCATGTCCCGGCTCTTTTTTGACGTAAATATAATTCCGTGATAATATATTCGTTATGAGAAAAAATGAGATCGATGAGGCCATGCGGCCGTATGTAGAGAAGGAAAAAAAGGAGAAAGAGGCGGGAGAAAAGGCTGAACAGAAGGAAGAGGAGCAGAAGGGCAAAAGCGGTGAGAATGAAGAGGATGCTGAGGGTGACGGGATCGTAGATGTCAATGGCGTCCGGAAGTTCAAGCTTGGCGAGTATTATTTTGACAGTTTCCATGAGTACAGGGACGGTAAGGCAGACCTGAAGAAGATCCACCTGATCGAAGAAAAAATAGACCTGACTGACCCGCAGATGGTGCTTCGCCTGTATAATACGATAAGGGACGGGCAGATCTCTTTTAAGACGAAGATAGGCGAAGACTATTTTTCGCATATAGGGGATATGGTGGCTGATAAGTCTGTAGGACTGCTGAAGGATAAGGAAGTCGTGGATTCTGCGGAGCAGAAAGTCCGCCCGCAGAGATACCTCGGAATGGTCGTTATCACAGCGGCGGTCGTGCTTTTTTCGTATTTCGGATTCAATCAGCTGGATGATTACTTGAATACCAGGAGGCTTAAGAACCTGCAGGCGCAGACGAATACACAGACGGCGGACAGTTCCGGTAAGGCTTCAGCTGAAAAGTCGGCAGAGCTCAAGGGCAAGGATCCATTCAAAAGGACTAAGGCTGTTAAGGAAAAAGACCTGAAGGTCCTGAAAGACTATAAAGAGCTCAAGGCACAGAACCCGAACCTGATCGGCTGGCTGAAGATCGACGGGACAGATGTGAACTATCCGGTCATGCAGTCAAAGGACAATTCTTACTATCTGACACATTCGTTTGACGGGAAAAACAGTACTGCCGGTGCACTTTTCATGGATTACCGCAGTGACGCGGTAAATCCGACCACGAATACCATCATCTACGGCCATAATATGAACAATGGCTCGATGTTTGGCGGCCTGAAGAAATTTTTAAGTGAAAAATACTTCAACCAGCATACGACAATAAAGTTCGACACGATATACGAGCACCGTGAATACGAGCTTGTTGCTGTCTGCCTGGCAAAGGTGAAAAAAGCCGACGATGATTCGTTCCGTTATTATAACTTCATTCAGGCAAAAAATGAGAACGAGTGGAACGCATTCACCGAAAGCGTCGGGGCGATGGTCGTAAATGGAGGCGTGAGTGTGAAGGCTGGAGACGAGCTTCTGACGCTGTCCACCTGTAACAGTTATATCGAGGACGGAAGGCTGTTTCTGCTTGCTAAACGGGTAACTGAGTAGTATAATTAACTTTGTATGAATATGCGCATTTATATATAGGGTAGGAAACTAGATGAAGAAGAGTACGAGAACAGGGTGGATTTTGATCACTCTGGCGCTGGTTATGGGTGTGTGGATCTTCACATCGCATAATTCACAGGCAGACCAGACTACAAACGCAGGATTAGTCTTGAGCGATGACGGTTCGAGACTGAAGTCGTATCAGGGTTCTGGCGGTTCTGTCACGGTTCCTTCAGGAGTCACGACTATAGATGCCGGGGTCTTTGCAAATAACACCTCGATCACGAATGTCAGCCTTCCGAGCTCGGTTACGACACTTGGAAGCAGGGTATTTTCGGGAGCCACGAATCTGAGAAGTGTAACGCTTGGCAGAGTCACGAGCATTCCGGCAAGCACCTTCCAGAACTGCATGAGTCTGACGCAGGTATCCATTCCGTCGACAGTTACGAGCATTGGCAGCCAGGCATTTTACGGATGTGCGGCTCTTGGGTCGGTTTCGGTGCCAGGCGGCGTGTCGAGCATCTCGGCAAATGCCTTCGGTGAATGCAATAACCTGACATCCATTTCAGCGTCGAACAGTTTTTATTCATCGTATGATGGATGCCTGTATAACGCTTCGGGTTCGAGACTTATACTGGTCCCGCCAGGAAAGTCATCGATCTCATTTTCAAATAACCTGAGAACTATCGGAGCCGGATCGTTTTCTTATAATAGGAATATCCGCACGGTATCTGTTCCGTCTTCGGCTGATGCGATAGAATCCGGTGCTTTTACGAATTCATCGGTTTCATCGATCACGATCCCGAAGTCGGTAGTGAGTATAGGATCACAGGGCAGCTGGAAGCCGAGCGAGCTTTACGGTTATCAGAACAGTGCAGCTTCGAGATTTGCTTCTGCAAACAATATCACTTTTATAGCACTTGATCCGGGAAGCGGAAGCTCTTCGAACAGCGACAATGGAAGCTCGTCAAACAGCGGCATAACGAATAACGATGATCCTGATCAGCCGGGTGATGACGATGACAGCGATTCTGATTCGAATAACGATGATCCGGATGGCCCTTCGAATGATAATAACGGAGGCTCCGGAAATAACAGCCGGAATAACAGAGACGGTTCGAACTCGAATAGCAGCAGAAAAAATGGCAGTGCTTCAGGAAACGCTTCCTATAATAATGGCGGTTCTTCTGCAAACGGCGGCTCAGGAAGCTCGATAGCCGGTGGACGTGGAAAGACTTACAACGGCAAGGATTACACTCCGAAGACAGCTGATACGGACTTAGATCCGAGATACGCCATGTGTGGTGTGCTCCTTCTCCTTGGTATCTTCGTGATGGTATCCGGGAATAAGAGAAAGCTGACACTGGTAAGCAAAGAAAAGAAAGAGAACTAAAAATAACCTCCCCGATGTGGCAATGCTAATTAGTTAAGGCATTGACAAGGCAGGGCCTTAAACACCGTCCACTTTTGAATAAAAGTCGGGTGGTGTTTTTTTGGTTGAAACTCTGATGTCCTTATAGTACAATAGGGCAATGAGTAAAAAGAAAAGTGATATCAAACGTGGAAATATAGATGTATCCGATCTTGAAGACCTTCCAGAGGAGCATGAGTTCAGAATAGCCCGTTATTTTGCAGACAGAGGTAAGAATGTTCGCTTCATACAGCGTAGCAACATTCCAGGAGTGCATTCACCTGACCTGTATATGGATGGACTGAACTGGGAAATGAAAAGTCCGATAGGTGACGGAAAGCATACCGTAGAGCATATTTTTCGTAAGGCTATGGATCAGTCAAAGTATGTTATT
>Ga0256406_1004082_pt1 | contig 17210 bp, 12 predicted proteins | sample RumenRJG_03DNA_FD_185986 | JGI IMG/M metagenome (GOLD analysis project Ga0256406, IMG submission 185986) | Bovine rumen microbial communities from Lethbridge, Alberta, Canada - RJG_03 | ecosystem: Host-associated > Mammals > Digestive system > Stomach > Rumen | place: Canada: Alberta | collected...
AGCCGCCAGCTCTTTCGAGATGCTCACTGACATTGTTGAGACCCTGATCCTCCGTACCAGCGATGCCTACAAGTTCTTTGCCGATGCTTTCTGTCTTCGCGGCTTCTTCCTGGCGAACAAGTTTTGCCGCTGGCGATCTATGACCTATTCCAACCTCACCGTATGGATCGAAGCCGTGACAGACCTCGACGTGCTCGTCTCCATGGCGCAGATGCGCTACAACCATCCCGAGGCAGGGTCTGCGACAATTATAGAGAAGGAGGGGAGCGAGGAACCCATATATTACGAGGCAAAAGGCTTGTGGCATCCGTTCCTCGGGGCGAAAGCCGTCCGCAACGACTTCTCCATCCGCGACGGCAACTTCTACATCGTCACGGGAGCGAACATGGCGGGCAAGAGCACCTTCCTCCGGGCGCTCGGCGTGAATTATATCCTCGCGATGAACGGCATGCCGGTCTTTGCCGAGCGTCTCACCGTCTCGCGCTTCAAGCTTTTCAGCAGTATGCGTACCTCCGACGACCTCAGCCATGGCATCAGCTATTTCAACGCCGAACTGCGGAGGCTGGAGCAGATGATCCAGTTTATAGGAGCCCCCACCCCATCTTCTTCCCACACCCTTCTTATCCTTGATGAGATTCTCAAAGGCACCAACTCGCTTGACAAGCTCAACGGCTCACGCATGTTCCTCCGCGCTATCAGCGACAAGCCCGTGGCAGGCATCATCGCCACACACGACCTTGAACTGGCAAAGATGGAGCAAGAGAGCCCGCAGTTTCACAACTGGTGCTTCGAAATAGCATTGGGCACAGATGTCACCTACCCCTATAAGATAACGCCGGGCGTAGCAAAAAACCAGAACGCTACGTACCTTCTATCAAGAATTTTGTGTAATTTTGCCACAAGATAAAAGAAAAAACGTTCTAAATGGAAAGACCTACACTCACAAACAAGCAGTATGTACTGCCGTTTATTCTTGTTACCACCCTCTTCTTTCTTTGGGGATTTGCGCGTGCCATCCTCGACGTGTTGAACAAGCACTTTCAGAATGCGCTCGACATCTCCATGTCGCAGTCGGCCCTCATCCAGGTCACGACCTACCTCGGCTATTTCATCATGGCTATCCCTGCGGGCTGGTTCATCAACCGCCACGGCTACCGCACGGGTGTCATCTTCGGTCTGACGCTCTTCGGGGTGGGCGCACTGCTCTTCATCCCCGGAGCTGAGGCCGGCACGTTCTATGCTTATCTCGGCGCGCTTTTCATCATCGGTTGCGGCCTGGTATTCCTGGAGACCTCTGCCAACCCTTACGTCACAGAGCTCGGCAACCCCGTCACCGCCACGAGCCGCCTGAACTTCTCACAGTCGTTCAACGGGCTCGGCTCTCTGTCGGCGACATTCCTCGTCGGCCAGTTCTTCTTCTCCGGGCCAAAGACCAGTGGCAAAGTGGTAGTGCCCTACGCTATCCTCGGTATCATCGTTCTCATCATCGCCGTGGTCTTCTCTCGTGTCAAACTCCCGGAGATCAGTCACAAAGAGACCACGGAAGACGAAGAGCGCGGCACGCGCATCGTCAAGCTCTTCCGTCACCACACGATGTTCGTCTTTGGACTTTTCGCGCTTTTAGCCTACGAGATCGCCGAGATCAGCATCAACAGCTATTTCATCAACTTTGTCACAGCCAAAGGCTGGATGAATGACAACACCGCTTCTATCGTGCTCACCGCAGCTCTCGCCTTCTTCATGCTCGGCCGCTTCGGAGGCAGCTGGGTCATGCGCACCGTCAAGGCTGAGCACATGCTGCTCTACTGTGCCGCAGGCAGTGTCATCTGCATGGGACTGGTGCTCTGCAACTTCGGCAAGATATCTATGATTGCCCTCGTGTGCAACTATATCTTCGAAGCCATCATGTTCCCAACAATCTTTTCGCTTGCTCTTCGCGGATTAGGCAACCTGACCAAGAGCGCTTCCTCGCTGCTGATGATGACCCCCATCGGTGGCTGCGGTTTCCTGCTGATGAGCCTCATCGCCGACGCTACAGGTGCCATGTCTTTGCCCTTCGTCATCCCCTTCCTTTGCTATTTCATCGTTCTCCTCTTCGCATCAGAGTTGACAAGAAAAGGCAACGGACCGATCGTGCATCTGTAATAAAGAGCCAATTGCAAAACCAACGTGGCAAAAGCTTTTAAGCGAAGGCACGGTTGTGACAGTGTTAGTTTTTTTTAACGTCCTGCAACATTAAATACATGCTTGTATGAACAGAAAAAGAAATTAAAGTGCTAAATTTGCATGCGGTTGAGGGAGAGCCTCAGCCACATAATATTGTTAGAATCATCTTTATAAACATTTAATAAAATGGTTAACTACAAAGATTTAGGTCTCGTCAACACACGCGAGATGTTCAAGCGCGCCGTAACAGGCGGTTATGCTATTCCGGCATTCAACTTCAACAACCTTGAGCAGCTGCAGGCTATCATCACAGCCAGCTCAACACTGAAGAGCCCTGTCATCCTGCAGGTTTCCAAGGGTGCACGTGCATACGCCAATCCTATCCTGCTCCGTTACATGGCACAGGGTGCTGTGGAGTTTGCAAAGAGCCTCGGCTGCCATCATCCCGAGATCGTGCTGCACCTCGACCACGGAGATACCTTCGAGCTCGTTAAGGACTGCGTAGACTTAGGCTTCTCCAGCGTCATGATCGACGGTTCAAGCAAGCCTTACGAGGAGAACATTGAGCTCACCCGCAAGTGCGTAGAGTATGCTCACAAATATGATGTCACCGTTGAGGCTGAGCTCGGTGTGCTCGCCGGCGTTGAGGACGAGGTTTCTTCCGAGGAGTCTCACTATACAAAGCCTGAGGAGGTGATCGACTTCAGCCAGCGTTCCGGCTGCGACAGCCTCGCTATCTCTATCGGCACAAGCCACGGCGCTTACAAGTTCAAGCCCGAGCAGTGCACACGTGACCCGAAGACTGGTCGCCTGATTCCTCCTCCATTGGCATTCGACGTGCTGCATGAGATCGAGAAGAAGCTCCCCGGCTTCCCAATCGTTCTGCACGGCTCTTCTTCTGTTCCTCAGAAGTATGTCGACATCATCAACCAGTACGGCGGCAAGCTGCCTGACGCTGTGGGTATCCCAGAGGATCAGCTCCGCGAGGCTGCCAAGAGCGCTGTCTGCAAGATCAACATCGACTCCGACTCTCGTCTGGCTTACACAGCTGGTGTACGTGAGACGCTGGCTAATCATCCTGAATACTTCGATCCTCGCCAGTATGGCAAGGTGGCTCGCAACTACATGATCGAGATGTACGAGGAGAAGATCAAGGACGTTCTCGGTTCTGAGAACAAGCTCGCCAACTGCGACTAATCACCGCTTTGCTTCTCTTACCAGAAGCAGACTCTAATATAGAGGGTCATTCTTTCTTCACAAAAAGGATGACCCTTTTTCTGTATCGTTTTAATATCTAAAGACTATTTCCTCTATGTTGTACAAATTATGGCTTACTGTTTCGCTTACCCTCCTGACAACAATAGCGAAAGCAGGAGACATCAATGTCAGCCAAGGTTACCAAACTACAGGACTGGGCAATAAGAACGCCGTACTCTTGAAAGTGTCCGTCTCAGGAGCATACGCTAAGACCTGCCCCGAGCAGATAAGTATCACCCTAAAAGGTAACACGCTCGCCAATATCGACTCGGTTCATCTCTACAAATCATACTACACCAACTTTCCAGCCGATCCTCAGCCGATCAGGTTGGCAAGCATCAAGCCTCAAAGGAAGTCGCTCGATCTGCTCACGGCAATAAACAAGACGCAGAGGAAAGAAACAGCGGATCACAGCAAGCCCTATTTCCTGTATATCACGGTCGATGTGAAAAGGAAGGCTACAGTCGGTGACTCTCTCGATGCACGAATAGACAATATTCTGTTGAATGGCAAGCAGGCAACGGGCTTCGACAAGGATCCCCAATACGCACAAAAGATCTATTCTGTCCAACGATTCTTAGGAATGCCCGACACCTATGGCAGCCATTATTATCGCATTCCCGCAATGGTTGTAGCCAAGGATGGCAGTGTCGTCACTGCCTTTGACAAACGGTTCGACGACTTAGGCGATGCGGGTTCCCATCGCATTGATCTTGTCGTCCGGCGCTCTACCGACAAGGGTATCACATGGAGCGAACCTTTAACCATAGCGCAAGGCAAGGGAAAGGGATCTTTTGATTTCGGATTTGGAGACCCCGCACTCGTAGTGACTGCCAAAGGCCGAATCATCTGCCTCTCCTGTGCAGGCAACAAGAATTTCTGGAACGGACAGGCCGATGTAGCCATGATGTACAGTGACGACAATGGAAAGACATGGTCGGCACCTATCGACCTCGTACACCAGCGGCTTGAGAACGCTGTGGACACCATGCGCAATGCCCTGCATCCTTATGGGTTCTTTGTCACATCCGGACGTGGCATCTGCACAACAGACGGGACGGTCATGTTCGCATGCAACTACAAGAACGCCAAAGGCATCATCCGCGAATATGTACTCTACTCAAAGGACGAAGGCGAGCATTGGACACTCGACAATCATATAGCCTATCTCGGAGCTGATGAGTCAAAACTCCTGCAACGAAATGACGGAAGCATCATGATATCTGTCCGACAGCAAGGGGAACGCGGATTCAACCGGACCGAGGGCAACACGCTCGAATGGGGGACGCAGTACCGCGACAAACAACTCTCCGGAGCAGCCTGCAACGCCGACATCCTTTATTATTCCAGAAAGACCAATAAGGAAAAAGACATTATGCTCCACACCCTTCCCGTTACCATACCTTCATTGCAGCGCGCTGATCTGCGCCTCTTTGCCAGCTTGGATGAAGGCAGAACCTGGAAAAGCATCTATCAACTTCAGGCCGGTGCCGCTTCCTACTCGACCATGGAGAAGTTGAAGGATGGCAGTCTGGCAATCTTCTTCGAAGATGAGAGCAACGGCATTAACAACTGGACAATGAACTACATTGTCATCAATAAGAATCAGCTCAAGGAGCTAATCAAGGCAGCCGAATAATCGCAAAGCCCGTCATCAAGAAAGAGGCGTATCATGTGACCTTACACGTGTTACGCCTTTTATATATCTATAAATTCTCATTCGTCTGTATCACTCGTCAAATCCGTCCAGACTTCGTCAATGCGTCACCCATGTTTAATCAGTCGTATTCCTTCCTGACCAAAACCAATAAAACCCTTGCATCTCAGCAAGAAAAACCTTAAAAAGGCTCGCGCGGTGGTGTCTCTTAACCTTTCTCCTATCTTTTAACTCCTAAATCCTAACTTCTAATTCCTAACTTCGTCTCTTTTTTATTGAGACCAAATACTTTCCTTGATAATCAGACTTTCCACGGCTCTGCATCAATTTTTGCAGCGACTCTTCACGACTTCCCACGGCTTTCCCATACGTGTCACGTGTCTCATATGTGTCACGATCCTGCCTCAGTTGTGTCACGATCGTGCCTCAGTTGTGTCACGATCGTGCCTCTGTTGTGTCACGATCCTGCCTCAGTTGTGTCACGATCCTGCCTCATCTGTGTCAAAAACTTATGGGGAGCCAAATCCTTATTTCATGTCTATATTCTTGATGCTTCTCACGCTTCCCGTCAACGGGTCGAAGACAATCTGCGCCGACTGCTTCTTGCCAAAGAGATCACCGCTCAACGACTGCACGAAGCCGAACTGAGCCGCATTCATCTCATACGTGGCGACCGTCCTGCCCCCAGTCGTCAGCACGGCCTTAATCTTGGAAGGCAGCGCAGAACGCAGCCCGATATCGTTCTTGTCCTCCTTCTTCTTCTCGACAGCGTCGGCCATCGGGTCTTTGGCAGTATGCTCATCGGCGATGGTGATGAAATAAGGCTCACCGCTCAGGTCGTCACTGCTCACCAAACCATAATATTTAGAGAAACGGAAGAGCACCGTCCTACCCTCCTTAGCAGGAATGAAAGAGAGCTGCGTCCACGTCGTATCTTTCACCGTCACACCTTCGAAGAGCTGTGTGAGCGCCGTCTCCTGCCGGTTCATGTTCTCATACATCAGTTTGAGCTGCGCCCCGTCTTTGGGGAGGTTGTCAGCGTCACCCCGGCTGAGCGCGTTGCGGCTGTCGCGAATATCGTAGATCTCCTTAGCCGTCAGTTCGGCCTGCTTGGCCGTAGAGCCTGCAGAGAGGATATCCTCCGTCATGAACGCGCTCGGGTCGAGCGGTGCCGGCTTCGGTGCCGGTTTGAAGACACGGACAGGCAACGACGGTTGCGTGCCCTCGGTATTGATCGCCAGCAACTGACCATCATGCGTCAGCGACACTTTATCGATGGAGTATTTCTTGTCCACCGAGAGTTTAAACTGTTTCGACGTGTCGGGCACAGCGGTCTCATCCATCTCGATACCGATGATGCGATAGGTCGTGGTGGGCTGCTGCGAGACCTTCTCACGCATGAAGCGCTCGGCATACTGAGCAAACTCGCCCGGTCTGTATTGCGTCTTCTCCACCTTCACCGTGAACCGCATCCCGTTCTTCGGGAGCATATAGCTCGTCCCATCGATGCTCTGGGCAGACAAAGGAGCCGAAGCTAAAGTCAATGCGGCTACCAGGCCCCAGCATTTTCTAATATAATCTTTCATTTCCTTCTATTAATTAGCTATCCATCTCTATTTCGGAGTATAAAGCAAAAAGGGCGCAATCTCCTTTTTACCCTTTTACTTTTTTACCCTTTTACCCTTTTACCTTTTTACTTCTATTCCTCCAATCGTTTGAACGCTTTGGGCAGATACTTGATGATGTCGCCTGCCACGAGGCTCTCTTTCCCCAAGTCTTTAGCCGCGAGGTCGCCGGCAAGCCCATGAAGGTACATGCCGAGCGTGCAGGCTTCTTCCTGACTGTAGCCGCGGGCGAGCAAGCCTGTTATGATACCCGTCAGCACATCGCCGCTGCCTGCTGTCGCCATGCCACTGTTACCGGTAGGATTGAACAGCACACGACCGTCGGGAAGACAGAGCGCAGAATAATGTCCCTTTAATATAATGTATCCATGAAGCCGGGAAGCTAACTGACGCGCCCGCATCAGACGGTCATAACTGCTTGCGCTCGCGCTCCCCATCAACCGGTCAAACTCCTTCGGATGGGGCGTAAGGATGATACCCTTGGGCAACTGCTGAAGCCAGGCCTGATGACTGGCGAGGATATTGATAGCGTCGGCATCGGCCACCACAGGGCACTTAGCCCGGCTGATCTGACCGATGAGCGCCACAGCGGTGTTCTCCGACTGTCCCAAGCCCGGACCGATGCCCAGTGCCTCGAAGTCGTCGCAGACCACACTGTCGGAGAATTCATAGTCGTCCTTGTCGAGCTGCAGCACGGCCTCCGGCACACTGATCTGCATGATGTCATAGTTACGGGCGGGGGTATGAACCGTGAGTTTGCCTACTCCTGACCGCATGCAGGCACGAGCGGCGAGAACAGCGGCACCCGACATGCCATAACTCCCGGCTACAAGCAGGGCATGGCCCATTGTGCCTTTGTTGGCAAAGTCTGGGCGACACTTCATGAGCGCGCTCACCTCGTGCTCCTCAAGGATACGGCACTTAGCCTCCGTGTTCATGATATACTCAGGACTGAGCCGGATATCAAGCACCTTCAGCCGCCCTAAATACTGCTGACAGTCGGGAAGGAGCATCGAGAGCTTCTTCTGCTGGAGCGTCAGCGTGAGGTCCGCCCGGATGATATTGGCGTGCACGTTGTAAGTATTGTCCTCACACATCAGCCCCGACGGGAGGTCGATGCTGACGACCTTAGCCGGACTCTTGTTGATATATTTCACGAGCGACGCAAAGCCGCCCATGAGCGCCTTGTTCAGCCCGGAGCCGAAGAGCCCGTCGATGACGACGGTGTCCGGTGTCAGCTCTGGCGGGTCAAAGTTGAGCGATATCTCCGTGAACTGCACCTTGCGTTGCTCGACAAGCTGTTCGCGGTTTGCCTCGCAATCATCCGACAACTTGTTGTGAATATTGAACAGGTAAACCGACACCTTGTAACCGGCATCAGCCAAGAGACGTGCCACGGCAAGCGCGTCGCCGCCGTTGTTGCCCGGTCCGGCAAAGACAACCATCGGTGTCTGATCCGTCCACTCCTCCATGATGGCAGTGGTGAGGACCTTCGCGGCACGTTCCATGAGGTCAATGCTTCTCACGGGCTCGTGCTCTATCGTATATTGATCAAGCTCATGTATCTGAGCAGCAGTAAAAATCTTCATATCACTGCAAAAGTACTCAAAAGAATGGAGAATAAAGGAAAAAGTATCGGCTATTTTTCGTAATTTTGCACTATTGATTGAAATAAAGCAAAAAACACCGCATTATGAGCATCGTTAAAGTCAAAGACAAGACGTTTAAGACGTTTATCCCCGAAGAAGAAATCCAGCGCCGCGTGAAAGCCGTGGCAGAGAAACTGAACAAAGACATGGCCGGCAAGAACCCGCTGTTCTTAGCTGTTCTCAACGGCTCTTTCATCTTCGCCGCAGACCTGATGCGGTATATCACCATTCCCTGTGAGATATCGTTTGTCAAGCTCGCCTCTTACCAGGGCACCACGTCGACCGGTACCGTTAAAGAGGTGGTGGGCATTAACGAGAGTCTCGCCGGCCGAACGGTAGTCATCGTGGAGGATATTGTTGACACCGGCCATACGATGAAGCACATGCTGGAGAGCCTCAGCACACGACACCCAAGCTCACTGCATATCTGCACCTTGCTCGTCAAGCCGGGCAAGCTCGAGGAAGACCTCAACATCGAGTACCCCGCCATGGAGATCCCCAACGACTTCATCGTGGGCTACGGCCTCGACTACGACCAGCAGGGGCGCAATCTCAGAGACATTTATACAATCGTTGAAGAGTAATCAATAGGATTTTATTGATCATCAACATTCAACGCAAATTCTAAATTAATAATGAAAAACATCGTGATTTTCGGTGCCCCGGGTTCAGGCAAGGGCACTCAGAGTGAGAAAATGATTCAGAAGTACGGTTTCGGCCACATCTCTACAGGAGACGTGCTGCGTGATCAGATCAAGCGCGGCACAGAGCTTGGCAAGACCGCCAAAGGCTATATCGACAATGGTCAGCTCATCCCCGACGACCTCATGGTGAGCATCCTCGCCGACGTCTACGACAGCTTCGGCAAGGATCACAAGGGTGTCATCTTCGACGGCTTCCCCCGCACCATCCCGCAGGCAGAGGCGCTGAAGGAGATGCTCGCCAAGCGTGGCCATAAGGTAGCTGCCATGATCGAGCTCGACGTCCCCGAGGACGAGCTGATGAAGCGTCTGATCCTCCGCGGCAAGGAGAGCGGCCGTTCCGACGACAATGAGGAGACGATCAAGAAGCGCCTCACCGTTTATCACAACCAGACAGCGCCCCTCATCGACTGGTACGAGAAAGAGGGTATCCACCATCACATCAACGGCCTGGGTGAGCTCGACAGAATCTTTGCCGACATCTGCGCTGTCATCGACGCACTGTAAAAAAATAGTGTAGTGGCTGCGGCCACTACACTGCCTTTTATCAAGAACCACCCCTTATTTCCTTTATTCTTTATTCTTTAGCGAAGCGAAAAGATGGAATCGAACTTTGTAGACTATGTGCGCATCGTCTGCCGCTCAGGAAAAGGCGGCCGGGGATCGGCACACCTCAGACACGTGAAATACCAGCCCAACGGCGGCCCCGACGGCGGTGACGGAGGTCACGGAGGAAGCATCATCCTCCGCGGCAACCATAACTATTGGACCCTGCTGCATCTGAAATACCAGAAGCACGTCTTCGCCGAACATGGTGGCAACGGCGGCGCCGACAAATGTCATGGCACCGACGGCAAGGACTCGTATATCGACGTGCCTTGCGGTACGGTGGTCTACAATGCTGAGACCGGCAAATACGTCTGCGACATCACCTACGACGGGCAGGAGGTCGTCTTGCTGCCAGGCGGCCGCGGCGGATTGGGCAATTTCCAGTTCCGCACCGCCACACGCCAGGCTCCCCGCTTCGCACAACCCGGCGAACCGGCACAGGAGATGACGGTCATCTTAGAGCTCAAGCTCTTGGCCGATGTCGGCCTCGTGGGCTTCCCCAATGCCGGCAAGTCAACGCTCCTCTCCGCGCTCTCCAGCGCCAAGCCGAAGATTGCCAACTATCCGTTCACCACGCTCGAGCCTTCGCTCGGCATTGTGAGCTACCGCGACGGCAAGTCGTTCGTCATGGCCGACATACCGGGAATCATCGAGGGAGCAAGCGAAGGCAAAGGCCTCGGCCTGCGCTTCCTCCGCCATATCGAGCGCAACTCGTTGCTGCTCTTCATGGTGCCCGGCGAGAGCAACGACATCAAGCACGACTACGAGGTGCTGTTGGGCGAGCTGAAGAAGTTCAACCCCGACATGCTCGAAAAGCACCGCGTGCTCGCCGTTACGAAATGTGACCTGCTCGACGACGAGCTTATCAGCATGCTCAAAGAGGAGCTGCCCGAGGATCTCCCCGTGGTGTTCATCTCCGCTGTGACAGGCTATGGACTCGACGAACTGAAGGATGTGTTGTGGCGCGAACTGAACAGCGAGAGCAACAAGCTTGCGGAGATAACGGCGGAGGACACGCTGGTCCACCGCGATAAGGACATGGGCTCCTTCCGGCAGGAAATGCACGACGAGGAGGCCGATGAAGACGACATCGAGGTAGTAGACGCGGAAGACCTCGAGGATAGTTAAGAGTTAAGAGTTAGGAGATAGGAGTTAGGAGTTAAGAGATAGAAGTTAAGAGATAGGAGTTAAGAGATAGGAGATAGGAGTTAAGAGTTGAGAGTAGAGTTAGCTAATTATGTATACCCCTGAGTTACATTATTATAAATTGTCCGAAGATGTGATTGCTTTCTCCACCACACGACACGGCGGAGCAAGCAAAGGCAACTACGGTGAACTGAATATCAATCCTTATTGCGGAGACAACCCTGCCGCCATTACCACGAACCGTCAGGCGCTCTGCCGGACGCTGAACATTGAGGACTGCCATTTGTTTCTGCCTCATCAGGTCCACGACATCGAATGTCTTGCCATCACCGAGGACTTCCTTCACGCTACTCCCGAACAACGACAACAGCTCCTTGAAGGCAAGGATGCGCTGATGACCACACTCCCCCACCTCTGCATCGGTGTGTCGACAGCCGACTGTATCCCGGTCCTGCTCTACGACCCACGGCACCATGCCAAGGCCGCTATCCATGCCGGCTGGCGCGGCACCGTGAGCCGGATTGTCAAAGAGACGTTCCGAAAGATGCAGCGAGTCTATGGCACCCTCCCCGAGGATACACTCGCCGTCATCGGACCGGGCATCTCCCTGAAGAACTTTGAGGTGGGACAAGAGGTCTATGACGATTTTGCCTTGCATGGCTTCGACATGTGCCTCCTTGCCCGGAAATACGCTTGCCGGAATAATCCCGCACAAGAGAAATGGCACATCAACCTCCCGCTCTGTAACCAACTGCAGTTGGAGAGCGTGGGCGTGCCGCGGAGCCATATCCAACAGTCGGGCCTCTGCACCTACGACAATGTCGCCGATTTCTTCTCCGCAAGAAGGTTAGGAATAAACTCGGGAAGGATATATACAGGGATCATCTGATTATGAAGAAACAATATACGAGAAAAACATCTACAATCCTCCTGTCGCTGTTGCTCTGTCTTGCAACAGCGCTCCCCGTCTCCGCTCAACACACCCGTTTCTCTGCCACAGAGCAGGCTTCTATCAGCGTGCCTACTCCGGGATTGTTCTCGCAAAGCAACACGTTCAATATCGACTTCCGCATCCTCCGCGACAACGAATATTCGTTTCCTTTACCTGTAGGCAAAGCAACAGCCAAAGACGGTTCCCTTGAGATAACGACGACCAAAGGCGACGCGGTGAAAGCCATGTTCAATGGAACCGTACGCCTCTCCCGCCACACACAGCAATATGGCAACACCATCGTCATCCGGCACGACAACGGCCTCGAGACCGTCTACGCCTATAACGCGCAGAACCTTGTCAACGTGGGACAGCGGGTGAAAGCCGGACAGACCATCGCCATCGTCGGAGGAGAAGACGGTCGCATCCTCTGCCTCTTTTCCATCATGGTCAACGGCGGAAAGATCAATGCCGAAACGATCCTCGAGCCGAAGAGCCACCGGCTGCGGAAGCAGGTGCTGCAATGCAGCAAGAAGGGCAGCCACGTGTCGGTATCGGTTCTCAACGCTGAGCAAGAGAAAGGACTCAGCCTCGATCCGGACGACAACGACGACAACGATTTCAACAATGGCTCCATGCTCTCGCTCGACCTGAAGAAGATCGAGGAGCAACACTGGTCGTACCCGCTCCCCGGTGCCCACGTCATCAGTCCTTATGGGGGACGCGGTAGGCGCGGCCATGCAGGCGTAGACATCAAGACCAAGCCCAACGATAAGGTATTGGCGGCCTTCGACGGTGTCGTCACGCAGTCGGGACCTTATTTCGGCTACGGCAACTATATCGTCATCCGCCACGCCTTCGGCTTCTCCACGTGCTACAGTCACCAATCGAAAAACTTCGTGAAAGTGGGACAGAAAGTGAAGGCGGGTGAAGTCATCGGCCTCACGGGACAGACCGGACGCGCCACGACCCCTCACCTTCATTTTGAGATTCGCTTCTGTGGCCGTACCATCGACCCCTCCATCTTCTTCGACCACGCCAACCACACACTAAAAGCCCGTGTGCTCAACGTGCAGAAAGGCGGGAGAGTGAGATAACACCTTCGTGCTCTTTCCGTTCACCCGTTTCAAGTAAACGCCACGGAGGGGCTTCGAGGCCTTCACGCCCGAAAGCGTGAAGTATTCAGCCTTACCGCCTTTCGAAACGACCACAGGACTGATGCCCGTAGTGGCATCCGTGACAGAGACTTTGTGCGTCAGCCTGTTTACTGTGACTGTATAGGTTCCGTCCTGGGGTGCCGTCCACTTTTTATCGGTGGCATCGGCATGATCCCACAAGATCATGTCCTCTGCGTTATTACCCATCACAAACATCGGTTGGCTCCAGTCGTTATCCACTCGGCGCGTGGCAAACTTGAAGCTATTGCCTTTCGACAATTGCACCGAAGCCGAAATAACGAAAGGGTTGTCCGCCTCTGTTGCTGTCAGCGGAGTGGCCTTCGAGAGCATCCACGACACATGGTCACCGATGAGAAAGAGTGCGGGGTAACGGTCGAGGGCGGCTACCTGATAAGCCGACCGCTCTACTTCGACTGTACCTTTCTCAAGGTAGAGCGTGATGTCATAGTTGCCCGATTCCTTCACCTTGAACTTGTAGTCGTCAGAGTTGGCAAAGATAAGGTTGGCTGTGTTAATCTGATCGTTGAACTCATAGTCGCTGTACTCAGCATTGTAGCTCTGGCAAGAACCCCAGTCAACACCGTTGACGAACTTGAACGGCTCACCGCCTTTAAGGTAGACCGAGGCTTTGAATACCTTTCCATTGTCTGAAGGAACCATCGTGATTGCTGATGTGAGGTCGTAAGCTTCTTTATCATCTGCTTTCACAGCCTCACCAGTGATATAGATATTATCCTCACGCTCCTCAAGCACCGCCATGGTCCAATATTCTACTGTTGGCAGGGTGAAGCTCACGATGCCGTCGTTCTGGGTGAATGGCACATCCTGTGCCACACTGCCATTGAAATCGGGACTGGCCACCCAGACCTTTCTTACCGGCCGGGAAGCTTTTACCGACACGGCGACATCTGTTTGGACCTGCGGTGCAGGCCGCGTTCCGCTCTTGTCGCGCCAGCTCAGGTCATCGGTGTTGAGGAAATTGAGGAAGTGTATGACCTCGCTGTTGCCTTCCCGTTTGCCGAAGGTGGTGATTGTATTGGCCTTAGGGGGCCAGGCGCTCACAGCCTGTCCGGAAGAAATGCTCACCTCCGGCGTGAAATCGTGCGTGGAAGCCGAGCCGCGCAACAGGTTCTCATAGGCCACCTGAAAGTCATAATATGCCACGAGCTTGCGTTTAAGAGTTTCCGACATCGACAGCTTGGCATTCGGGAAATACTCGGAGCTTAGCATGTGGTCGCCCATCTCAAGGTGAGCTCCGCCGATGGCCGCAATAACGGCATCGGTCATCAGCACACCAGGCGTGTTGAAGTTTCCGCTCTGCTTATCGTAATCCATATAGGCTGCAAAGACCGTGCGGCGTGCGTTGCCACTGAAGGTGTCGTTGCTCCTGATGGCATCGTAAAGGTCGGAGAAATTCTTCTGACCGTCCCATATCTCATTGTAACAGAAGTCGACGTCCTTGCTGTCTATCTGGTCTGCTCCATAGCCGCCCACCGCATTCATCACAAGCCGTTTGTCGGGCCGGCGAGCCTTCATGGCGTTGATGAAATAGCCGTAGTTGAGCGTTAAATCGATATTGTCGCCGTTATAAGCATAAAGGTCGCCGCGTCCGCCCAACTGATCGATATGATAGCCGTCGAAATCGTAGTTGGCATACACCTCATCGTTACGGTCTGCCATATAATTCTGCCAGCCTGGATTGCCGGGATTCTCAAGGTAGATATTGCTCTGCCACGAGGCCGGCAACCCGTGATAGTCCTGGGTCAGGGTGCCGTCGGCACCCTTCTTATATAATCCCCATTCGGCCTTCACACCGTCTTTGTCCGCATCTTTCCAAGCCCCGAAGCAGAGGTTGTAGAACATCGACTTCATGCCATACTGATGCTGCACCTCGATATACTTCTTGATGTACGCAACGCCTGTCCAGCGGTTGCTGATATCCTGGTACCAGGGATCGAGCGAGCCGTCGCCTGTAAACTTAACAGGCTCATGATGCTTCCACTGCCAGTCATAGAACTGTACGCCGTTGATGTGCAGGCGGTTGAGATAGGCCATCTCTGTAAGGATGGCCGCCGTCTTCTGTACGGCATTGCCATTATCGTCGTAGTTGCCTACGAATCCATAACGAGGGTAACGCTTCCAGTCTGACGATACATCAACGGCGATGCTTCCCAGTTCCTGTTCCTTGCCCGAGGCATCGCGGGTGTAGACATCGACCATATAACCCTGATAATCGGTTGAGGGCGGTGTCCATGTCCACTGGTTGTTAGCATCGGGCGCAAATGTCTGCTCACTGATCAGCGCACCATGGTGTCGGTAGCGCAGGGTCGCCGCACCTGAGGCAGGGATGGTTCCTGAAGCAGTGAAAGTCACAGTGCTACCAGGCTGATAGCATGCCTTGTCGGTGGTCAAAGCCAAAGTCTGTCCGAAGCTATAGGTTTGCGCCGAAGCAAGCCCAAGACTAAGGGTCAAAGGCACGGCGAGCAGACAGCGACGGACAGACTGAGTGACCGACATATTATGTCTTAGATTCATTGTTATGTCGGATTATTATGTCGGATTGTTGTTGGTTGCATGTTGATTACTTGACGACGACTTTTGTGCACTTGCCGTTCACCCGCTTCACATAGACTCCGCTGACGGGACTGCTCACTTTCACGCCCGACAAGGTGAAATACTCGGGAGCACCACCAGTCTCCGTGGCAATCAAGCTGATGCCTGTTGCGTCATGTTTCTTGATGGAGATGGTCATATCCTTAACATTGGCAGAGATGTCATAGTCGCCTGCCTCTGTTATCTGCCATTTGTTATCATCGCCGCCAAAGACCATCTTGCCGGCATCATTAGGATCGACCTGGAAGAAAGTCTGGCCGAAACCTGTTTGCGTATTGACACAGAGCTTAAACTCGCCGGCAGTCAATGAAACAGTACCAGAATAGACCACCGGATTGCTGGTATCCTGCTTCAGCATAGATGCTTGGGGAAGGGACCAGCCACCGGGTGTAGCCGAACCTAAGAGATAAAGCGCGGGGAAATTTAGTTCAGAGTCCTGATAAGCAGACTTGGTAACGGTGATCGTCTTTTGCTCCAGGTCGCAGACAATGTCATAGTTGGCAGCCTCGGAGACTTGAAACTTATTATCGTTAACGTTCTCGGCAGAGGAGACGAGCTTTCCCTGCACACCACTTGCGAGAGTTACAGTGTTGTCTCCGGCACGATATTCGAGGTTACTCCAATTTGTTGTGGTGAGGAACTTGAAATCGCTGTTTGCTTTCAGGTACACCGTAGCCTTCCATACATCGGGCTGCTCAGTGGTGCGGAGCATCTCCACACTGTTGTCGATAGACCAGCCACCCCACACGGCATCGCCTACGATGAGCAGACGGTCAGCAGCCTTGGCAGAAATGGAACCTAATGCCATCAAAAGACAGCAAAGAACGAAATGAGTAAATGTTTTGTTCATAGTTTTAAATTTAAAGATTAGACATATTATAATAGGAAATTCAGTGCTGTGCATATATGGCAGGGCGGCATCAATGACAATGCGCCCTGCCCATAAACACAGATTATTTAGCGAAAAGGCTGATGGCATAGCCGCCACCTGCACCTGCATGAAGCTTCAGTACCGTCTTGCTTGTAACCGTACGGTGGGTTATGACATAGTGCTGCTGATTGGCTTTGTAGCTGGCATCCTTGCCGTCGGCATAAATGGTGGCAGCATACTTCTTCCCAGGGTCGAGGAAATCAAGTTTCAGCACCGACTCATGCGGAGTCTCACCGACGGTACAGCCTACAAACCAGTTGTCAGTACCCTTAGCCTTTCGGGCAATGGTAATGTATCGGCCGACCTCTGCTTCGAGATAGCGGCTCTCATCCCAGTCGACAGCAACATCCTTGATAAACTGGAAGGCATCGCTGTACTTCTCATAGTTGTCGGGAATGTCGGCAGCCATCTGCAACGGTGAGTACATCGTTACATAAAGTGCCAGCTGACGGGCGAGCGTAGAGTTGATGTGATGGTGCTTGTTCGGGTCTACCTTGTGCATGTCGCCCTCTAAGATGCCCGGCGTATAGTCCATCGGTCCTCCTTGCAGACGCGTGAAAGGCAGCACGGTAGTGTGGAAAGCCTTGTTGCCGGCAAACGACTCATACTCGGTGCCGCGCGCACTCTCGTTGCCAATGAGGTTCGGATAAGTGCGGCACAAGCCTGTAGGACGGGTAGCCTCATGGGCATTGACCATGATGTGGTGCTTGGCAGCCTCGGTTACACAGTAGAGATAATGGTTGTTGA
>Ga0256406_1004083_pt1 | contig 17209 bp, 17 predicted proteins | sample RumenRJG_03DNA_FD_185986 | JGI IMG/M metagenome (GOLD analysis project Ga0256406, IMG submission 185986) | Bovine rumen microbial communities from Lethbridge, Alberta, Canada - RJG_03 | ecosystem: Host-associated > Mammals > Digestive system > Stomach > Rumen | place: Canada: Alberta | collected...
AAACCTTTATCACACCGCCAACGTCCTTAAGTATTCCGGACAGGTCGATAATCATAACAATTCTCCGTTTCTAAGCCTTAAACCGCCAATAATCTCAACAGCCGGCAATTACTTCAATTCAACCTTAGCGCCTGCTTCTTCAAGCTTAGCCTTCATTGACTCAGCCTCTTCCTTAGCAACGCCTGTCTTCAATGACTTCGGAGCTTCGTCAACCAAAGCCTTTGCTTCCTTAAGACCCAAGCCTGTAAGCTCTCTTACAACCTTGATTACGCCAAGCTTTGATGCGCCTGCGTCAGCAAGAACAACCTCAAACTCTGACTGCTCAGCTGCTGCTGCGCCGCCTTCAGCTGCTACTGCGCCTGCTACCATAACGGGAGCTGCTGCACTAACGCCAAATTCCTCTTCCATAAGCTTAACAAGCTCTGCAACCTCTAACAATTTTAATTCTTTGATATCATCAAGTATTTTCTGAATGTCTGCCATTTTAATGACCTCCTAAATTTAATTAATTTATCAAGGCATAAAGCCCTTTTGTAGATTATTAAACCTTCCGGAGCTTATTCAGCCGCCGGAGCTTCCTCTGCTGCCGGAGCCTCTTCCGCTGCCGGAGCTTCTTCCGCTGCCGGAGCTTCCTCTGCTGCCGGAGCTTCCTCAGCAGGTGCTGCTTCTGCTGCCTTCTTTGCTATAAGGTCGGGTATTTCTACGCCGCCCTCAGCGATTGTGCTAAGCAATCTTGCCAAACCCGAAATCGGGGAATTCAAGCTGCCCATGAGCTTTGCAATAAGAGTTTCCTTGTTGGGAGTCTTTGCAAGAGCCTTAATCTCATCCAATGATAAAACTTTTCCGTCCATAAAGCCGGATTTAATTTCAAGAGTCTCATTATCCTTTGCGAAATCCGAAAGCACCTTTGCCGGAGCAACTGCGTCCTCAGAGATAGCCAAGGCTGTGGGACCGTGTAAAATTGAATCCAATTCTTCAAGACCTGTCTGATTTGCTGCTAAACGAAGTAATGTGTTTTTTACAACAAAATATTTAACACCGGCTGCTCTCAAATCATTTCTGAGCTTTGTGTCCTCCTCAACGGTAAGACCTCTGTAGTCAACAAGAATACCTGTTGTTGCACTCTTAAGCGCTTCGGTAATTTCGGCAACCTGTGCTTTTTTTGCTTCTAAAACTTTCTCACTTGGCATTTAACATTTCACCTCCTGTAAAAATGTCTGCCCTCAAAAAAATGAAGGCTCTTTGCCGTAGACCAACGCAAAGAGCCATTAGTAATCATAATTATATACTAAATAACACCTCGGCAGGGCTTACCTTTATGCCTGCTGTCTACGGATTTATATTTACCTGCGGTATTATACCACAAATAAATTGCTTTGTCAATATAAAAATCAAATAATTTTATTTGATTTGCCGTGCGGAAAAAATATTCCGCACGACCCTTGTTTACGATTAACCGAGCTTTGCTGCGTTAACCTTGATGCCGGGGCCCATGGTTGAAGCAACTGCAACGCTTCTTAAATACTGACCCTTTGCGGCTGCGGGCTTTGCCTTAATAATTGCGCCCATCAAAGCAGCAAAGTTTTCGCCCAGCTTTTCCTTACCGAAGGATACCTTTCCTATGGGGCAGTGAATAATATTTGTTTTATCCAGCTTATACTCAATCTTACCTGATTTGATTTCGGAAATAGCCTTTGTAACGTCCATTGTAACGGTACCTGCCTTTGGTGACGGCATTAAGCCCTTAGGACCTAAAACCTTACCCAGACGACCTACAACACCCATCATATCCGGGGTTGCAACAACAACGTCAAAATCAAACCAATTTTCATTCTGAATCTTGGTAACAAGCTCCATTTCGCCGACATAGTCAGCACCTGCTGCTGTTGCCTCATCAGCCTTTGCGCCCTTTGCAAACACTAAGATTTTAGCTGTTTTACCCGTTCCGTGCGGAAGGACTATAGCTCCTCTTACCTGCTGGTCTGCGTGTCTTGAATCAACGCCAAGCTTTATATGCGCTTCAACGGTTTCGTCAAACTTTGCCTTAGCGGTTTTTGTAATAAGCTCCATAGCCTCGGCAGGATCATATTGCTTTGATCTATCAACAAGCTTTGCGCTGTCCTGATATTTTTTACCTCTAAACATATTATTTCCTCCTTATGTGGTCAATCAAGGATTTTTTCCTCTCCCACTGATTTTAAAATTGCTGCTTTCCTCAGTCACCGACTACAATACCCATGCTTCTTGCGGTACCTGCGATCATACTCATAGCCGCTTCAACGCTTGCTGCGTTCAAGTCAGGCATTTTCTGCTCTGCGATTGCCTGTAAATCAGCCTTGCTGATTGTTGCAACCTTAGTTTTGTTTGGTACACCCGAACCGCTCTGAATTTTGCAAGCCTTCTTCAATAAAACTGCAGCAGGCGGAGTCTTTGTAACAAATGTAAAGGAACGGTCTGCATAAACCGTAATAACTACAGGGATAATAAGCCCTGCGTCCTTTGCTGTTTTTTCGTTAAATTCCTTTGTAAACTGCATAATGTTTACACCGTGCTGACCTAATGCAGGACCAACAGGGGGTGCCGGAGTTGCCTTGCCGGCCGGAATTTGTAATTTAATATAACCTACGACTTTTTGTGCCATAAATGGCCACCTCCTAATTTTTTGTAACAATATGTTACATATTGTGGTAATTGCGGGCAAGCTGCCCTCCCACTGTTACCAGAGGGATATATATAAACGCTTTTGGCATTTATAAACTGTTTTTTTGCATTGACTAATCTGTCAATGACACCTGATTGTAATCAACCTCAACCGGGGTTTCACGCCCGAACATGGATACCTTAACGGTAAGCTTTCTTGTGCTCTTGTCTACAGCCTCAACCACACCTGCAAAGCCCTCAAGAGGCCCCTGCTTGATGCTTACGTGATCACCTGCGGAAATCTTTATTTCCTCCATACGTATCTGAGTAAAGCCGAGCTTTTCTACCTCCGAGTCGGGAAGCGGAACCGGTTTTGAACCCGGACCCACAAAGCCTGTAACGCCTCTCGTATTACGAACCACGTACCAGCTTTCATCATTCATTATCATTTTGATAATAACATAACCGGGAAAAATCTTACGCTTGACAACCTGCTCTTTGCCGTTCTTTTCTTCAACGACATCCTCTAACGGAACCTCAACATCCAAGATAAGATGCTCAATTCCGCGGTTCTCAACGGATTTCTCAATATTTGCCTTCACCTTATTCTCATAGCCGGAATAAGTATGCACTATATACCACTTTGCTTCTTCAGCCATAACAATCCTCCATGCCGCTGTGCGGCTCACCGGCGAAAAGCCCCTTGTTGTCTTTTTCACTCAAAGCCTCCGCCGCCGTCATCTTACCCCTTTAGAAACTCTTTGTAACAAGCTCTAAAAGCTTGGCGAATGCAACGTCACAGATTGAAAGTATTACGCAAGTGATTATAATGAAAGCCAATATGATAAGAGTGTTATGGAGCAATTGCTCCTTGCCCGGCCATGTAACCTTTTTCATTTCAGCCTTGGTTTCCTTGAAAAACCTTACCAGCTTGTTTGTTTTTTTGGTTGTTTGAGTTGTTTCAGCCATTATCTTCACTCCTATCTGTTATTTGGTTTCCTTATGAAGAGTATGCTTTCTGCAAAATCTGCAATACTTATTCATTTCCAGTCTGTCCGGATCATTTTTCTTGTTCTTCATTGTGTTGTAATTTCTCTGCTTACACTCTGAGCAAGCTAATGTTATCTTAACTCTCATGTTTATATCATCCCTTTCTGTAAATTATATGTTTATCGCGGATAAGCTTTTTTTAGACACGCAAAAAAAAAGAAGCTATACCTCAATTGTTTTGATTATAACACGAATTTGACGGCTTGTCAATACTTTTTTGTTATTTCTTTTTATTTTTCGGTATTTTTCGTTACAAATTTTCTTTAGTCTTGTTACATTTCCATATTGCCATGGGGTGGGCGGCTACATTGTTTAATATATCGCCCTTAAAAATGAGCTCCGGCTTATATTCACCCTTGCCGAAACGCTCAATAAATTCTATTTCCTGCGGTATAAGTACAAGAAGCGTTTTTAAATAATCGGTAACCTTTTCACGGGCAGACTTTAAGTCAAAGTACGCTCCAAAACGGAGAACAGGCAGCAAGTCCGTTTTTATTTTGTTCTGCGGCATTTTGTCAAGGCTTTCAAATGTAAATTCTTTACGTACGGCTTCCGAGCCTATGCAGGAATAAAATACAACACACCTGCGAAGCATATCCTGTTCGCTTTCATCAAAAAGACCAAGCTCCAAAAGATTATATATATCGTATAAATCTCTCGGTGCTGTTCGGTTTAAGAGCGCAACAATTTTTGAAGCAAATATCTCCATCGGCGCTGCGCTTAAAACAGATAATTCTCCGGGCAGCCACGGGAGCTTCACTTTTCTCCTTGTAACGGGCAGAATATGACATCTTATCATATAGTTAATTTCAATTTTTATGTTGTCTTTCATTCCTCCGGCATTTTGATATTCAAAAACAAAGGAATCCAATGCGTGATGCTGCTTTGATTTACCGCTTAATACGTAACCGTTTGCACTCATATATTTTGTAATACGCCCGGTAATGACGGGGCGTTTTTCAAGCATTTAATCACGGCTGATATTTTCAGAAAAATCAAGGTCAATATCTACCGACAATCTCGGCAGGTTAAAAATAGTTAAATTTATTGCCGTACCGCCTTTTAACGCAAGGCAGCCTGATAAAATATCGTCATTTTCAAAAAATCTCAATATATCGGCGAGTCTGCACACCTTTTCAAAGGTATCTCTTACAAAACCAAGCTCTTTTGCTTGTCTGCCGATAGTGTTTTTATCAAATTGTATCATAGTCATTAACTCCTTTATCTATAATACTTTCTATGTTTTCCGGTGCAAACAGCTTCCATTTTTTATTTTGTATATAACCTGTATGGTCTTTTGTCAAATAGCGTTTTGCATTTGATATATGCTTTTCGCACTCCGCAAAAAAACTATCCGGTAAATGCAGAGAAGCATTTAGTCCTTCCAATATATATCCGCATTTTTGATATACAAATCCGGTATCGGTATTTTTCAATGCTTTCAGTAATTTATCTGCATTTAAGGACGGGATAAGGAGAATGGAACGGATTGTTTCTTCAAGTCCGCCGATTTTTTCCATATCGCAAATGCTGTCAACAACGGTTTGTTCAACTGACGATGCTTTTACACCGTTTATGGTATTTATATCTGCATTTATTTTTGGTGCGGTACGGTGATACAGTATGCCGTTGTAAAGAAAATCCGTAAATCGCATTTCTGTTGCCACATACACCTCATAAAAAACCTGATTTGCATATCCGTAAACCTCAAACGCACTATGATGTGATAAATATGCGTCCGCCGCCAATCGACTGCCAATCTGATACCTTGATAATACAGGCTGCTTTGTTTCAACGCTGATTGCAGCATATAAATCACGGCGTACACGCTCTATATATCCGTTTTTCAAATATTTTTGTATTACGTTTGTTGCTGTAGGTATGCAGCAGTTAAGCTTTTCTGCAAGCTCTCCAAGAGAAAAGCATCCAAGCTCTACAATCTTTTCGTAGTTTTTCACATATCACACCTCGTTTCTGTTTTAATTTTATCACAAAACCATTAAAATTGCAATAGTTTTATGCAATTTTTAAAACAAAATAATCATAAAAATCAATCCTTTAATAATAAAATTTATTTTCTCATTTAAAAACAGTGACAACAAAGCTATTGCAATCAGCGGACAAAAGTAGTATAATGTAAACAGGTACACAAATAAATCAAGAAACGAAAGGTGCAAGCACGCGGGAATTTGACACTTTTTTAATCACTTGACAGATAGGCAAAAAAATAGTATAATACTTATTAAACATATAGGTTTTGAAATGAGGAGCTGTGAAGGCATATATGAAAATTTCCGAAAAAAGCATTATAACACTCGAAAGAAACAGGGATTTAAGCGACGGGGAGCTTGCCGCTCTGCTTGGAGCCTCCGAGCTTGACAATGCGCTTTTTTCCGCCGCGGACAAGGTACGGCGGCAAATCTACGGTGACGAGGTATATATACGCGGTCTGGTTGAGTTCACAAACTACTGCAAAAACAACTGTTATTACTGTGGCATACGCAGGGATAATAAAAACGCTGTGCGCTACAGGCTTGACAAGGAGGAAATTCTTGCCTGCTGTACAGAGGGCTACAGTCTGGGATTTCGCACCTTTGTTCTGCAAGGGGGCGAGGACCCGTATTTCAGCGATGAATTAATATGCGACATTGTTTCGGCAATACGTGAAAAATTTCCCGACTGCGCCATAACCCTTTCCATCGGAGAAAAATCAAAGGAAAGCTACTTATCTTATTATAAAGCAGGCGCAAACCGTTATCTGCTCCGCCACGAAACAGCGGACGAAACCCATTATCATAAGCTGCATCCCGAAAGTATGAGCCTTGAAAACAGGAAGAAATGTCTTTTTAACCTGAAAGAAATCGGATACCAGGTCGGTTCGGGCTTTATGGTAGGCTCTCCCTATCAGACAACCGAAACTCTTTTGGAGGATATTCGCTTTTTGCAGGAGCTTGAACCTGATATGATAGGAATAGGGCCATATCTTACCCATGCGCAGACTCCCTTTGCGGAATGTGAAAACGGCAGTATGGAGCTTACGCTGAGATTGATTTCAATTCTTCGGCTGATCTTCCCTTACGCTCTTATACCTGCCACAACCGCCTTAGGGACAATTCACCCTCAAGGACGGGAATTGGGCTTAAAGGCAGGCGCAAATGTTGTTATGCCCAATCTTTCTCCCGTAAGAGTACGCAAGCTGTATGAGCTGTATGAAAATAAAATATGTACCGGCGAGGAGGCGGCGCAGTGCAGAGGCTGTCTTGAACGTCGGGTTGAGTCTGCCGGCTACAGGATTGTAACGGCTGTAGGAAATGTGAAAAGAGGAAAGAATGATGAATAAAAAGGCTGTAATTGCAATGAGCGGCGGAGTTGATTCAAGCGTGGCGGCATTTCTGATGAAGGAAGAAGGCTATGACTGTATCGGTGCTACAATGAAGCTGTTTTCAAATGACGAGGTGTATATCCCCAGAGAGCATAGCTGCTGCTCCTTAGAGGACGTGGAGGACGCACGCAGCGTGGCATATCAGCTTAATATACCCTATTACGTGTTTAATTTTAAGGAGCGCTTTCGTGAGGACGTAATAGACCGCTTTGTTGCGGCATATGAAACGGGAGCTACGCCAAATCCCTGCATTGACTGCAACAGATATCTGAAATTTGAAAAGCTGTTTTTGCGTGCCAAGGAGCTGGAGTGCGACTTTGTTGTAACGGGACATTATTCACGAATAGAATACGATGACACTACAGGACGATATTTGCTGAAAAAAGCGGCGGACAACACAAAGGATCAGAGCTATGTGCTTTATTCGATGACACAGGAGCAGCTTGCTCACACTCTGCTCCCTTTGGGCAATATGCTAAAGGAGGACGTGCGCAAAATTGCCGAAAAATGCGGCTTTATAAACGCAAAAAAGCACGACAGTCAGGATATTTGCTTTGTTCAGAACGGAACCTATGCGGATTTTATCGAACAGTATACGCAGAAATCCTATCCCCCCGGAGATTTTGTCGGAACAAACGGCATTGTTCTGGGTCGGCATAAGGGTATTATCCGCTATACCGTAGGTCAGCGTAAGGGGCTGGGCATATCTTATACGGAGCCGCTGTTCGTTAAGGAAATAAACACCTCTGACAACACCGTTGTATTAAGTACAGATGCGGAGCTTTATTCAAAAGTCCTCGAAGCGGATAATATTAATCTGATTTCTGTAGGCGAAATAAAGGAGCCTATGAGGGTAAAGGCAAAGGTGCGCTACCGTCAGGAGGAACAGCCGGCTGTGGTAACTCAGACGGGTGAGGATTCCTTCAGAGTGGAATTTGACGAGCCTCAGCGTGCTATCACTAAAGGTCAGGCGGTTGTACTTTATGACGGTGATACCGTATTGGGCGGAGGAACAATCAGGCAGGCATTATAATAACAAAAAAGAAATGGCACAAATTTCCTGACTTACCCATTCTGCCCGGTTGTTCCCTTTATGTTATTGCTATTGCTTTTCACAGCGTACAACAACCCGTTTTTTACCGCCGTAGGTGCAGGTAAAAAGAGTAAGGTCGCTGTCTGTATCGGTAAGCCGTTCAAGCTCATATTTTCCAAGTATTTCCGTTTTTGTTATTTTATAAACATACAGATTTCCGTTTACGTCAAGAAACTGTACCTCGTCACCCTTTTCCGCCCTTCTCAGACTGCCGAAATGCCGTCTGTAATTATGGGCGAGAATAATAAGCCTGCCGTCCTTTGCGGTACCGCTATAGCGGCAGGCGGATTTTTTCAGATTTTTATAGCTCCATTCCGCCGCAACAGGCATTTCAATTCCCACAGACGGAACGGAAACGGCTCCCACAGTATTTATTCCGTTTACAAGCCTTGTGGGCATAGTGCCGTCATACTCATCTATTGCTCCCGGAGCGTCAGCAAGCATATCCTCCTCAAGACTGCTCAGAATTTCCATTGACTCCTCAGCTGCACGAAAAGAGCCTACCTCATTGCATACGAAAAGAAGGGCTGCCGAAAAAAGCAGAACGCAGCCCGTTATAATAAAGAATAAGGCTCTTTTCATTTGATATCACTCCTTTTTGACGGAAGCAATATGAATCCGATTATCAGAAATATAATTCCCGACACCCCGAGAACAGGTACAGGCCAATTCAAACTGCCCGTCTGGGGTATTGCAGTAAGCTCTGCCGGTGCGGAGACTTCAAGGTCAAGGGGAGTGCTTTCGGTGGTAAGACCGGGAACAAACGGTCTTGGGGGTATGCCGATAAAAACCTTTCCCGGAACAGCCGTATTTGTAATTATAAAACCGTTGTCCGCACTTTTTGTATAGGTTGCCGAATAGCCCTGAACCTCTTTTTCCGTTATGCTGTATGAACCGTCGGAGGGTACATCGGAAAATACGCCCCTCCAGCCTGTTTCCTCCGTCAGCTCAAGCTCGCGGTATATTCCTCCGTCCTTTATAAGCATTACGGTGATACTCCGGGGTCTTGTGCCGTTCTCGTTTTCGTTGTCAAGCCAGACCTTCTCAACCGGAATATCGGCTGTGCCGGGGCTTGTAGGCACAGGGGAATCGTTGGACGGGGTATCGGTGGGATAGGTGTTTGTTATAACATAGCCCTCCGAAGCACTGCCACTGTAGGAAACGCTGTACTTTCCCTCGGTTTCCTCATATATAGTGTATTTTGAGCCTTTGGGAAGCTCTGTAAAGGTGTACTGCCAGCCGTTTTCCTCCGAAAGCTCGGCGGAAAGATAGCTTTCGCCGTCCTTTATAAGGCTGACGGTAACACTTTGAGGACGTGAACCGTCTGCATTGTCCTTATCCGCCCACACCTTTTTCACCGAAATACTTGAATAGGTCGGATTAACCGGATTAAGAGGCGGATCGTCCTTTTCGCCTCCTGCGGTATTAATTATTGTGTAAAGATTACCCTCCGCTCTGGTATATGATGTACTGTAGCCCGGGGGGGAAATTTCCTTTACGGTGTATTCACCTATCGGTAGCTTATCAAATCTGAAGCTCCAATCATTAGAGCCGTTCAGCTCTGCTGTACGGTACACCTCTTTGTCCTTTATAAGCTGAACCGTTACGCTTTTGGGTCTTATTCCCTGCTTGTCATTATCATCAACCCACTGCTTTTTTACAAAAACCGATATGTCCTCTGTTTTGGGAGGATTTGCCGCACTGTGGCTGTTTGTAATAACAAAGCCCTCCGAAGCGCTGCCCGAACATGAGGCGGTGTAGCCGTCAACCGGAGCTTCCTCAACGGTATATGAGGCTTTATCTCCCGACAGCTTTAAAAAGGTGTGCTTCCAGCCGTTTTCCCCACTGAGAGAAGCTGTAGCAAGCTTTTTTCCGTTGCGCAGAAGTGTAACCGATACGCTTTCGGGGCGTATGCCGTCTGCATTGTCGGAATCGTCCCATATTTTGGCTACGGTAATGGAAAACAAGCCGCTGTCACCGCCGCCTGAGCTACCGCCCGAGCCGCCGCTGTCCTTTTCGGTTTTTACGTTAGACAAAACATCGTATAAGGGCGCACCGCCTGTTCCCTTTTCGGGAATGAACACTATATAAGGCGATATGGTTTTAAAGCCCGATACCGCCTTTGTCTGTGCAACAAGGAACACTCCCGGCACAAGTCCGGAAAAATACGCATTGCCGTTTGAGTCGGTATATGCCGCCGCACCGCTTATACTGTGCTGAACGGCATATTTATTGAGCGTTTGCGCAGCATTATATTTGCTGTTGGCAGTGGTAAGAGAGTTAAGGTCAACGGCGGCATCCTTAAAGTCGGGAGTTAATTTGTAAATGCCGTCCGATATATCCCCAACTCTGAAAAGGGACAGCTCAACACCGCTGATACCCGTACCCGTATCCTTACGCATATATTTAATTGTAAGACTGCCCATTGCCTCCGAATTTACTCCGCATATGCCGAGCAGCATCGAAAGAAACAGAAGCACCGATACAAGCGAGGCTGTCCTTTTCATAGCACCCTATACCCTTTCTTTTAATTATAATTTTCCTTTTGCAAATCTTTTTCTTATAAGGTATATAATCAGCATAACCAATAATGCCGCAATAATACCTATTATATAAAGAAGCATCGTTCTGTTATTCTTCTTTTTAACCTCGGCAATCTGCGCCTCCTCTACCGTCTGAACGTACTCCGTTCTTCTTCCCCTCACAAGGAGCCTGTGGGTATTGATACCATAGGGTGTGCAGGTTACAAGAGTAACATAATCCTCCCCGGGGGTAATGCGCAGATAGCTTGTGTCATCGGGAAGAACCACATTTATCTGATCCACCTCATAGGCAAGAACTTCGTCAAGCCCGTGAATAAAGAACAGGTCGCCCTCCTTAAGGCTGTCTTTATTGGTAAAGAGCTTTGCGGAGGGTAAGCCCCTGTGGGCCGTTATAACGGCATGGGTATTCTCGCCGCCTATGGGGAGAGAGCTTTCGGGAATATGCCCTGCGCTTTTTTGCAGAACCTCCTCGCCGCAGCCGTGCCTTATGGGCAGATTAATGTCGCAGACCGGAATTGTAATATATGCCATTACATCGTCATTTATGTTGAGCAAATCCTTGTATTCAAGGCCGGTGGACACTAATGATGTTCTGCCGTTTATGGTAAGGTCAGCAAGAAGCTCGTTATACCTTCTTGCGGCACTCTTCACCTCGTCAATCTGCTCCTGTGACATTTTTTCAGCCTGTCTGCGGTAATCCTCAATAACTCCAACCTGATTCCTTTGGTGAAAATAGTTGCTTACCGCAGGATAAAGCAACACCGACAGCCCTGCTCCAAATATCAGAACACATACGATTATTTTTATTTTGTTATTCATATGTATCACCCAAGCAAAAATCCGCCGTAACAGTGCTTACAAGCGGATTTTGCAAATCTAACAATTATTTAGTTGCTTTTCTTTCTGCTGAAGAAAAGGAAGTAAGCTGCTCCCGCCATAAGTAAAAGTCCTATTACGGTAAAGAGTACAGTACCGATACCACCGGTTACGGGAAGGTCTATACCGGTTGCGTTTTCTATTTCTTTAGCCAGACGGTTACTGTCAAAGTCAAGCTCAGTGTTGGTTGTGTTATAATCTCCCCGATTTGTCTCATTGGTGAATGCGGTAGGCTTAACATCTATCTCGAATGTATTCTTGGGAAGATTGTAGCCTGTAGGTGCTTTTGTTTCCTTGAGATAATATGTAGTATCGTTCAAGCCGTCAAGCATCAATTTACCTTTGTTTGCCTCGGTATCAGTTACCTTTATTGTTGTTGTCGTTGTTACCAACGGGTCATCTATTTCTGCCTGCGTTGCAACTCTGTATCTCTTTATGTTGTCCGCTCCGGTTATATCAACAAACTGAATTGCCGCATCTGAGCCGTCAACCTGCTTATGCACCTCAAATTCCGCACCGCTAAGAGCTGCTCCGCCGTTTTTGTCAACCTTTGAAATGTCAAGACCCATGGTGTAAACCTTAGCGTCCGCTTTGGTTGTTGCGGTTGCCCCTGCTTTTGAGGAATATGTTAAGGTTACCTCATTGACATTTCCCTCGCCTTCAATTACGGCATCCTTATTCAGATCAGCATCATATGTAATTCTGATTTTATCATATTTTTTATTAATCTCATTCTTATAGTTAGAAGCGCTGAATGAAACATTAAGCTTTGCTTTCTCCGGAGTTGCAGCCGGTGTATATGTATGTGCAGCAAGTGTTGTATCTTCCACATACGCTCCGGTAGTCTTATTCCAAAGCTCAATCTTCAATGTAGTGTCTTTCACTGTAACCCCGTCCGGAATTATATCCTCCAGCGTATAGGTTATTCCGCTGTTGATAATATCTGCTCCGTATTCGGGAAGCTCTGCAACAATTTCATACGTAACGGTATCGTTGATATTTGTAATTGTTTCATCAACGAAGTCTGTATCACCGGTCGCTTTTACCTTTTTGGTAACACTGATTGTATCGTCCTTAGGCACAATTGTAAATGAGCTGAGCCATGTAGTATCGTCATCAGGATCCTGCATAGGCAGACAGGCAAGCACAGGGGCAGAGGCGATATGGCCGTTAACCGGAGCCTCGGTTTGAAGTATCGCATAGAAGCCGAAATCTGTGGTGATCACAGTTTTGCCGTCAACTGCCGCAGCTGACGTAGTGCCGGTCGGCTTTGGAGCGAAATCAACAAATGAGTTTACAATTGAGTTGCTTTTGTCAGCGACAGGTAATGGGTCGATTGTGGTTTTTATATCACTGACAGTTGCCGAGGGTTGTCCTGTATAATCGTCCCAAAAAGCCTGCATTTCTGGAGGTATGGACACCTTGAGCATATCGGTACCGCTGTCTTTTTCGATATTCAAAAGCTTATAAGCGGTAAAAATCGCACCGTCACCGCCGGACTGAAGCTGAATTTCAATTTTTCCCGTCGTATCGGTCTTGTTCCATTCGACTTTGTCGGACATAATACTCAAAACCGAATCAATTGTGCCCTTTAATTCGTATACCGACTCTGCGGCAATTAATGTCTGTGTAGCTGCAAACAGGCAGAAAACCAAAGCCATCATAATCGAAAGTATTCTTTTTAAATTTTTGGATTTTAACATTTTTCCTCTTCTCCTTCTTTTTTTCGGTAACGGATTTGCAATTTTCGGGTTATAATCCTTTAAGCTGCATTATCCGTACTCCGTTTTCAAAACATATACATAGAAAAAATCCGTAACAAAAAACCTGCGCTTCTGACATTTCTCACGTTTTTAATTACGGCAGCCGGCTGACATATTACATTACCGCGACTTAAACCCTATAGCTTTGCGGCTCTGTTTTTCAACATATGTGCCATTTTCCATATATCATATTCCTATTTTACGCCTACATCATAGCATACTTTAGGGCACCTCTAAAAATTCATGTTATGTGAGAGTGATGTAGATTTATGTTGAATTTTTATGCAAAAAAATGCAGTAATACTCGCGTATTTCAAGGTTTTTTGCATAAAAATACAGCGTGAAGATGCAGTGCTATCATATGGCAGGAATTTTTAGAGGTGCCCTTTAATATAAATGTCAATAGTTTTCTGCATAAAATCTACATTTTTTTCAACTTATACACAAATAAATCATAACTTGGAAAAAGAATTTGGATAAAGTTTTCCATAAACCGTTATCAATATTGGCTGTACCTGATATCCCCCGGATAAAGCAGTCCGTTTCTCCTCTGAAAAGCGGGCCGTTTGTAAAATTCCGTAAATATATTGTCACATTGTCAATTATATTGTCATAATGTCCAAAATTTCCTGTTGTGTATTGACTCAGCTGCATATTTGTGATATAATGTAAAGTTGAATAAATGTAATTTTGAGGCATTGGCGATAGATTTGCGGTTTAATGTTATTACGGATTCATCGCTTAGCAAGCACAAGCGGTAATACCATTGTCAAAGAGAGGAGGCAGAGCTTATGAGAGAAGAAAACAAACAGAAACAAACAGCCGGCAAAAAGCTTCTTGCGGTTATTGCAAGGCTCTGCCTCATGGCAGCAGTCTGTGCAGGCATCGTGTGCGCAGGTGCGGCAGAAACCGGTTCCGACCTTAACAGAAACCTGCTTAACGGCAGCTTTGAAGACAATCCGGGTTTTACGGGAAACTATTCCCAGCCTGATCAAAGCAAGGTTCCCCACTGGAATACAACTGCTTTTCAGGGCAAAATTGAATTATTTAAACAGAATACCGGAGTTTATATACCAACTGTAAAATTAACTCCTACAGACGGCACATATGCCGCAGAATTAAATGCGGATGAAGAGAGTACATTATATCAGGAGATTAAAACAACTCCGTCAAGCATTTACCGATGGGGCTTAGACCATGGCGGCAGAAACGGAACGGATACCATGGCGCTGATTATAGGTCCAAAGCAGCCCTATGCTCCGTCAAAGCCAAGCAAGAACGGGCGAGATTAGCTGATGCAGATGGTTGACTGGCTCATCGAAAAAAATATGACATCTGTTAAAACCAAGGCAGGCTTGGGCGAACAGCTGACGGTCTACAGTAAAAAATTCTCCGAAAAAGGTACGTTTGAGGATAATGCCGGAAATAACGCATTCAGCCTGACACCAAGCGCTATCTACACCGAGAGGTGGCAGATATGGATTATGGCGTCCTCAAGAGCGACAAGCGGTACCAATCCGTGGAACTCTTACGGTAATAATGACAAAAGCCTCGAGGGAGGCAGCAGTGGTACGGGTGTGGATTTGGACAAATACTATTTCTACTCCGTTCCGGCACACCAGCCCGCAACTCTTTTCTGTTTTGTTTCGGTGGGATATGTCGATTCCATTGCTTCTGCCGACAAAGCCAAGACCTACGGAAACTTTATTGATAATATTAATTTTGAGCTTTTCCACCAATTATCGGGAAGCAGCACCAACCACGGTTACGGAATTGTCAGCAGCAGTGATGGAACCTCCGGGGGAACAGGCGGCTCCGGAGATCATAAGATTACGATAGATAATAAGCTTGCGACATTTATAAACGACGGAGAAACCCTTGCAATTCAGGCTGTTATAAAAAAGGATGATGCAATAAACGGCTGTCAATTCATTGGTATTGATCGAACAACGATTGATGATGAGGGCAATCCCGTTTCGGAATTTATCAAAACCTCAGGCAATACAATTGAAGATACAGGCTCATTAACCGATGAGGAGAAAAGGGGGAAATGGATAATATCTACAAATCAGGATGGCGACACGGTTTATACATATTATCTCGAAAACCTGACCTCGTCAGTCGATGTGCACTTTATATTTATCAAAAATCCCACCGTTACCTACGACTCAAACGGCGGACAGCCGTATGTTATAGAAAACAGACCGGATACAACTGAAGATGAAAATGTTTACAGCTTTAAGCCCCATACGGAAGGCGGTATAAATGATACTTCATTTATTGCTCCGTATGTTTCAAGGGCGGCGGAAGGGTATGCCGGTTGGAAATTTATGGGCTGGAAGCTTACGGGAGATATAGCAGACGTTATTCCCGACGGAACAGAGCAGGTAAACGCTGATAAATTAGGCAATCTGATACTTCCTGCTGTTCATTCCGTAGCCTGTGATTATGTTTTGAGCAAGGCTTCGGGTGCAAATTCGGAGCAGTATTTTAAGATTTATGACGGAAACGCTTCATTGACCGAACAAGTTAACAGGAACGACAACGACAGCGTTTCGGGTGTAACATGGAATGACGGAGGTACACCAAAGCTCTATGCCAATATCCACAAGGGTCTTACCATGGTGGCGCAATGGCGATGGAGACAGGCGTTTATACCCCAAATCGCTGAAAACGATGTGTGGAAGGATTCCGTTGTGGGCGGAACGATTGAGATTACAAGCGTTACCGATCCGACAAATGAGAATTACAATGGTGCATATAACGAGGACGGCGGTAAAGCCTACTATTCCGCAACCGATGAAATGATAACTGTCAGGGCTACGGCAAAGGAAGGCTGTAAGTTTTTGGGGTGGTATGACGAAGGCGGAAAACTTATCAGCACTGATACCGAATACGGTTATAATGAAATAAAAGAAAGTGTAAAAACATATTACGCAAGATTTTCCAACACCGTTACACAGACCTATATCCGTCAGATAAAGAACGGTGACGGCTGGGAAGACACAACTGACGATAACATAGGAATACTCGGACGTTACAGCTATACCGATGCGGTAGGTATGCCGATAAGCTCCACCGCGTCAACCGGAAAGGGCTACTATTTTGTGGGCTGGTACGATTCTGCAGGAAATAAGGTTCCCGATGATATGATTATAAACGGCGGCGTTACAATCAGCTATAACACCACAGCCGACGCAACCTATTACGCACGCTTCAGAAAGACTTATACTCTTACCGTAACCAAGATTGACGGCGACAGATCGACAGCGGATAACAAAGTACCTCTTGCCGGGGTGGAATTTACTCTGTACCAAAAGGACGATAGCGGAGATACAACAATTATCTATAACGGCACAAGCATAAAATGTACCGCTGTTCAAACCGTCATTACAGCCTTAAACAGCGAGCGTACACAAGCTATCGCAGCTTTTGAGTATATGCTTATTCCGGAAAGGGAATACTATCTTGTTGAAACAAACACCCCCAACAACTATATTCCCCTTGATAAGCCGTTAAAAATTATCGTTGACGGTTCCGAGATAAATGTCCTGATTGACGATGTATCCGAGACTATTGTTAACGATTCGGTCAACATAGAGCTTACAAACTATTTAAAGCTGGTGCTGCCTGTAACCGGAGGCACCGTTACCGGTATGTGGTATATGACGGCAGGTCTCATTTTGCTGCTTATCGCATCGGCATGGCTGCGGCGAATATGCCCGTAATTCCCACAAGCAGCCGATTTAATCGCAGTTTATAACACTGTATAAAACCGCATTTCGGTTTTATAATTAGCGTAATTTGTTTTAAATTAAAAGGGGCGCAGCAGTGTTTTGATAAAAGAAATATAATAGATAGG
>Ga0256406_1004085_pt1 | contig 17207 bp, 29 predicted proteins | sample RumenRJG_03DNA_FD_185986 | JGI IMG/M metagenome (GOLD analysis project Ga0256406, IMG submission 185986) | Bovine rumen microbial communities from Lethbridge, Alberta, Canada - RJG_03 | ecosystem: Host-associated > Mammals > Digestive system > Stomach > Rumen | place: Canada: Alberta | collected...
TAAATCCGTTCGAACCGGCGCTGGACCATGAAAGCGCATTTCCGTCCATATCGGTCAGGGTTACTAACGTATTGTTAAAGGTGGACTGGATATGAGCTTGGCCTCTTTCAACGTTTTTGCGTTCTCTTTTTTTTCTTCTAACTTGCTTTTTTGCAGCCATCGTTCTCTACCTCCTTCACCTTATTTCTTCTTGCCAGCCAGACGCTTCGGTCCCTTGCGGGTTCTTGCGTTTGTCTTGGTCTTCTGTCCTCTCACCGGAAGACTTCTTCTGTGACGGATGCCTCTGTAGCTTCCGATCTCCATCAGTCTCTTGATGTTGAGGGAAGTCTCTCTTCTGAGGTCACCTTCTACCATGTAATCATTTTCGATCACTTTTCTGATCTTACCGGCATCTTCTTCCGTAAGATCCTTAACTCTGATGTCCGGATCAACTCCCGCTTTCGCGAGGATGTCCTTCGACGACTTCAGACCGATTCCGTAGATATAAGTAAGTCCGATTTCGATTCTCTTATCTCTCGGCAGGTCCACTCCGGCAATTCTTGCCATTTCTTCCTCCTTTCCTATCTTCCGTCACCGCTCCGGGGGTGATATAGACAGGGGTTGCATTAAATAGTGTCGCACTGCGGTCCCGGCAGCGCAGCGCCTATATTAATTGAATAAATTAATACCGCATCTTAGCCTTGTCTCTGCTTGTGCTTCGGATTCTCACAGATTACCATGACCTTGCCATGTCTCTTGATTACTTTGCACTTCTCGCACATAGGCTTAACCGAAGATCTTACCTTCATGTCAGTTCCTCCTTTAGTTATTGTTGTTATTATTCTTATCTCGCCATGTAATCCGTCCGCGGGTCAGGTCATAAGGACTCAGCTCGACCTTTACGCGGTCACCCGGCAGGATACGGATATAGTTCATCCGGATCTTTCCCGAAATGTGGGCGAGTACTTCAAAACCGTTTTCCAATTTGACCTTAAACATCGCGTTCGGCTGAGCATCCACTACTGTGCCCATGACTTCGATCGCATCTTTTTTCGCCATAATATCCGTTCCCTTCTTTCTGACAATGGCTTGCATATCGAGGAGTTAACAGCCGCTGTTAGCCGATCGCCTTAACGATTGAATCAAACACCTCATCCAGTGAGGCTTCACCGTCAAAGTCAACCAGCGAGCCGGCCTTCTTATAGTAGCCGACCAGCGGCGCAGTCTGCTCTTCATAGACATTGATCCGGTTCTCTACCGTTTCAAGATTGTCATCTGCTCTCTGGATCAGCTCACCACCGCACACGTCGCAGATTCCTTCCTTCTTAGGCGGAACATTGACAATGTGATAGCTGGCGCCGCAGTTCCTGCAGACTCTTCTTCCGGTCAGCCGCTTGATCAGCGCGTCCTTCGCCACAACAAGGTTGATGACGATATCCATCTTCTGATCATTCGCCGCCAGAAACTCGTCCAGCTTCTCTGCCTGGAAAATCGTTCTCGGAAAACCATCCAGGAGGAAACCGTTCTTGCAGTCATCCTGCTTCAGGCGGTCCGTCACAAGGTCAACGACCAGTTCGTCCGGAACCAGCTCTCCTGCATTCATGTATTCCTGCGCTTTTTTGCCAAGAGGTGTGCCTTCCTTGATGTTCGCCCGAAAAATATCACCGGTCGAAATATGCGGAATATCGTACTTCTCAACAAGCTTTGCCGCCTGCGTGCCCTTTCCGGCACCCGGAGGCCCCAGTAAAACAGCTCTAAGCATTTCTTTTCTCCCCATTAATCCAACAAAGTGTCAGCCTTATTTCAGGAATCCCTGATAATTTCTCATCAGCAGCTGATTCTCGATCTGCTGAACCGTGTCCAGCGCAACGCCGACCGCAATCAGAAGGGAAGTGCCTCCAAAGGTCAGCTCAAACGAAGTAAAGTTGCTGACGATCGTCGGAATAACCGATACCGCTGCCAGAAATACTCCGCCGCTGAAGCAGAGTCTGGACATAATGCGGGACAGGTATTCCACTGTAGCGGTGCCCGGACGAATTCCCGGAACAAACCCGCCGCTCTGTCTCAGATTCTCCGCTACCTCTTCCGGGTTGAATGTAATCGCCGTATAGAAGTAAGTGAAGAACAGAGTGAGCACAACGTTCAGTATAACATAAATCCATACTCCCGGATCACCAGATGGAGAAATATATTTCGAAACAAATTCCGCAAACTTGGAATTCGGAGCGAAAAATGTGATAGTGATCGGGAACTGCAGCAGTGAAAGTGAGAAGATGATCGGAATGACTCCGGCCTGATTCACTTTCATCGGAATGTGCGTCGACTGGCCGCCATACATTTTGCGGCCAACTACTCTCTTGGCATACTGCACAGGAATCTTCCGGACTCCCTGCTGGAACAGGATGATGACCACAACCAGCAGAACTGCAGCGATAATCAGAGTGAACACCGCCACGCCGCTTACTGCGCCCTCGGAAACCTGTGTGACTGTATTCCGGATGAATGTTGGAAAGCGATCGACGATACCTCCGAAGATGATCAGCGAAATCCCGTTTCCGATACCGTGCTCATTGATTTTTTCACCTAACCACATCAGGAAAGCCGTACCGGCGGTCAGCGTCATGATAATGGTGATTGTCGTCAATGCATTCTTGTTGATTATCGCTCTCCGGAAAAGCATCACCGTAAGCCCCGTTGCCTGGATCAGGCCAAGCACAATGGTCATATATCGTGTGATCGTCGCCATCTTCTTCCGTCCTTCATTGCCCTCCTTCGAAAGTCTTTCGAAGTACGGCAGTGCAACCGTAAGCAGCTGAACGATGATCGAAGCCGTAACATACGGCGTGATGCTAAGTGCGAAAATCGTGAAATTACTGAACGACCCGCCGGAGAACAAGTCAAACAGATCCAGCAAACCGGTCTGACCTGAAAACATCTGAGAAAGATAAGTCCGGTTGATACCCGGCACCGGGATATTTGACCCGATCCGGAATACCACCAGAATCAGAAGCGTGAAGATCATCTTGCTTCTGATTTCCTTTACCTTCCATGCCTTGGAAAGCGTCGTCAGGAGTTCCATTACAGTACCTCTGCCTTTCCTCCTGCCGCTTCAATTTTCTCAGCAGCACTCTTTGAGAACTTTGCTGCTTTTACTGTGAGCTGCTTTGTCAGCTCGCCATTGCCGAGGATCTTTACCCCGTCATATACTTTCTTGATGATGCCGGACTGAACGAGCAGATCCGCATCAACGACAGTGCCGTTCTCGAAACGCTCGAGATCCTTTACATTCACTTCGGCATACTCGGTTGCCCAGTGATTCGTGAAGCCTCTCTTCGGAAGTCTTCTGTACAGCGGCATCTGTCCGCCTTCAAATCCGAGACGCACCTTGCCGCCGCTTCTGGATTTCTGACCGTTCATACCTCTGCCGCCGGTCTTGCCCTGTCCGGTAGCGGTACCACGGCCTCTTCTCTTTGGAGCCTTTGTGGAGCCCTCAACAGCTTTTAATTCATGAAGTCTCATTGGTCACACACCTCCTTAAAGTTCTTCTACGCTGAGAAGGTGGGAAACCTTGGCAACTGCTCCGCGAACTGCCGGAGAATCCGCCAGCTCTACAGAGTGGTGCAGCTTTCTAAGGCCCAGTGCTTCCACCGTCTTCTTCTGCTTAGGAGTCGCGCCGATGGTGCTCTTCACTAAAGTAATCTTTAATGTCTTTGCCATATCTTTGCCTCCTATCCTAAAATCTCTTCCGGAGTCTTGCCGCGGCGCTTTGCAACTTCTTCGATAGTCGTCAGATTCTTCAGACCTTCCATCGTCGCCAGTGCCATATTTCCGGTATTACTCGAGCCGAGAGATTTCGCTCTTACATCCTTGATACCTGCAGCTTCCAGAACCATACGGACAGAAGATCCGGCGATAACACCGGTACCCTGTGCAGCCGGCATGATCAGAACTTTGCCAGCTCCGAAAACACCGATGGTCTCATGCGGAACGGTCGTTCCGACTGTAGGTACATAAATCAGTTTCTTCTTGGCATCCTCAGTAGCCTTGCGAACCGCTTCAGGGATTTCCTGAGCCTTGCCGAGACCGATTCCGACGTGGCCTTCGCCGTCTCCGACGACAACCGTTACGCTGAATCTCATATTTCTTCCGCCTTTAACGGTCTTCGCGACACGTCTGATATTAACGATGGTCTCCGTAAGTTCCAGCTTGGATGCATCAATTCTACTACGCATTCCGTGTCCTCCCTTAGAATTCTAAACCCGCTTCGCGAGCGCCATCTGCAAGCTCCTTGACTCTGCCGTGATAAAGATATCCGCCTCTGTCAAAAGCAACTTCCCTGATGCCCTTCGCGACCGCTCTCTCTGCGACTGCCTTGCCGACCGCTCTTGCTGCCGTCTTGTTTCCGCCGTTCTCGAGCTGGCCCTTCAGCTCTTTGTCGAGCGAAGAAGCAGCGACCAGCGTATTTCCGTTCACATCATCAATAATCTGAGCCGAAATGTTGCTGTTCGATCTGTAGACGCAAAGTCTTGGCTTCTCGGGAGTTCCGAAAACGTTTTTTCTGACTCTCTGATGTCTCTTGAGTCTTCTATCATTTCTACTAGCTTTAGCCATGTTTCAAATCCTCCCTTCCTACTTAGCTCCGCTCTTTCCTTCCTTCTTCCGGACGACTTCACCTTCCATGATGATGCCCTTGCCCTTGTAAGGTTCAGGCTTTCTCCAGGATCTGATGTTCGCTGCGTAGTTTCCGACCAGCGCCTTATCCAGTCCCTTGACGATGACTGTCGTGGCATCCGGAACTTCGGTTTCAATGCCTTCCGGATCAACCAGCTCTACCGGATGGGAATATCCTAACTTCAGTACCAGTGTGTTTCCTTTCTTTGAAGCCGTATAACCGACTCCGTTGATGGTCATTTTCTTTGAAAATCCATCGGTCACACCGATTACCATATTGTGAATCAAAGTTCTCGCAAGGCCATGCTGTGCCTTCTCGATTCTGTCGTCGGACGGTCTGGTGACGGTCACAACGCCATCTTTGATCTCTACGCCGAGAGACGAGTCAATCTTGTTCGAAAGCTCGCCCTTCGGGCCCTTTACTGTAACCACATTATCATCCGCTACCGATACTTCAACGCCGGCAGGAATCGTAATAGGTCTGACACCAATTCTTGACATATCCGCACCTCCTACCAAACGTAACAAATAACTTCGCCGCCGACACCGAGCTTGCGCGCTTCCTTATCGGTGATCACACCGTTGGAAGTCGAGATGATCGCGATGCCGAGTCCGCCGAGGACCTTCGGTACCTGATCCGCCTTCGCATAAACGCGAAGACCCGGTTTCGATATCTTCTTGATTCCGTAAATGGTCTTTTCCTTGTTCGGACCATATTTTAATTCGATCTTAATCGTGCCCTGTGCGTTGTCGTTTACCACTTCATAATCCTTGATGAAGCCCTCTTTCTTGAGGATTTCGGCGATCGCCTTCTTCATCTTCGAAGCCGGCACGTCTACCGTCGTATGACCGGCGGTATTGGCATTTCTGATTCTGGTGAGCATATCTGCTACTGGGTCTGTCATTGCCATAACAGTAATTCTCCTTTCCTCACGCGGTTCCCGCACCCCTTTCGGGTGACGGGCCTTCGCAAATTAAACCTACCAGCTTGCTTTTCTGACACCCGGGATTTCTCCCTTGTAAGCAAGCTCTCTGAAGCAGATACGGCAAATTCCGTACTTCTTCAGGACAGAATGCGGTCTTCCGCAGATTCTGCATCTGGTGTACGCCCGAGTCTTGTACTTAGGCGGTCTCTGCTGTTTTACTTTAAGAGATGTCTTTGCCATGTTCTCCTCCCTTTATTTTGCAAAAGGCATGCCCAGGAGCTCAAGCAGAGCCTGTGCTTCCTCATCGGTCTTCGCGGTCGTCGTGAAGACGATGTTCATGCCCTTGATCGTTTCAACATCATCGTATACGATTTCCGGGAAAATCAGCTGCTCTTTGATACCCATCGAGTAGTTGCCTCTTCCGTCGAACGAATTTCTGCTGACGCCTTTGAAGTCTCTTACTCTCGGAAGAGAAATGTTGAACAGCTTGTCAGCAAAAGCATACATTCTTTCGCCTCTCAGCGTGACTTTCGCGCCGACCGGCATGCCCTGTCTGACTTTGAAGTTCGCGATGGACTTTCTCGCCTTTGTGACAACCGGCCTCTGGCCGGAGATCAGGGAGATTTCTTTAATCGCGCTATCCATGATCTTCGCATTGTCCTTAGCTTCGCCAAGTCCCATGTTGATCGTGATCTTCTCCAGCTTCGGAACTTCCATCGGGTTCGCGTAGTTGAATTTTTCCTTCAGCGCATCAAATACTGTGTTCGTGTATTTTTCCTTCAGTCTGTTTGCCACGGTCTCTCCTCCTTTCCTAGTCAATTACTTCGCCGCTCTTCTTCGAATAGCGGACTTTCTTTCCATCCTCGAAACGATAACCAACACGGCTTCCGCTCTTCGCCTTCTTGTCATAGTACATGACGTTCGAAACATCGATCGGACCTTCAACGTGCTTGATTTCGGATTCCGATGTTCTCGTCGCCTTAGCGTGCTTCGTCTGGACGTTCACGCCTTCAACGACAACCTTATTCTTCTTTGGAATGGCCTTCAGGACAGTTCCGGTCTTACCCTTATCCTTTCCCGAGATCACCACTACTGTATCATTTTTCTTAATTCGCATCGTTACACCTCCTACAGTACTTCCGGTGCCAATGACACGATCTTCATGAAACCGCTGTCTCTCAGCTCTCTCGCAACCGGTCCGAAGATACGGGTTCCAACCGGGTTCTTATCTGTTCTGTCTTTGATGATAACTGCAGCGTTCTGGTCGAACTTTACGTAGCTGCCGTCATTCCTTCTGGCGCCACTCTTGGTTCTTACGACAACAGCCTTCACTACGTCGCCCTTCTTTACAACTCCGCCCGGGGTCGCGTCCTTTACCGCACAAACGATGACGTCACCGATGTTCGCGTATTTGCGGCCGGTTCCGCCGAGGATGCTGATGCAGAGGAGTTCCTTTGCTCCGGAGTTATCGGCAACTTTCAGTCTTGTTTCTGTCTGAATCATGATTTGTCGCCTCCTTATTTAGCCTTCTCTACGATTTCGACGAGTCTCCATCTCTTGTCCTTGGACAGCGGCTTCGTCTCCATAATTTTGATGCGATCACCGACGCCGCACTCGTTGTTTTCATCGTGAACCTTGAACTTCTTGGTTCTCTTGACACCCTTGCCGTAAAGAGAATGTCTTACGAATTCTTCGGTCGCAACGACAACAGTCTTATCCATCTTGTCGCTGACAACGACGCCGATTCTTGTCTTTCTTCTATTTCTTTCCATTGTACATCCTCCTTTCCGTTATGCCTGGGCGTTTTCGATTTCCTTCTCGCGGATGATCGTCTTTACTCTGGCGATATCTCTTTTAACTTCTCTCATACGAACCGGATTCTGGAGCTGACCGGTAACGTGCTGGAATCTCAGGTTAAAGAGCTCCTGTTTCATTCTGTCGAGCTCAGCAACTCTTTCCTGATCCGTCATCTTTCTAATTTTATTCAGATCCATTATTCGTCACCACCCTTTTCCTGTCCTTTGACAACGAATTTGCACTTGATCGGCAGCTTGTGAGCAGCCAGTCTCATCGCTTCCTTCGCTGCGGCTTCCGATACGCCGTCAATTTCGAACATTACTCTGCCCGGCTTTACGACTGCTACCCAGTACTCAGGAGCACCTTTTCCGGAACCCATACGTACTTCTGCAGGCTTTTTAGTGATCGGCTTGTGCGGGAAAATCTTGATATATACCTTTCCGCCTCTCTTGATGGATCTCGTCATCGCAATTCTGGCGGCCTCGATCTGTTTGGAGTCGATCCAGGCACACTCTTCTGCAACAAGACCATACTTTCCATATGTAACGGTGTTGCCCTTTGTCGCAACGCCCTTCATTCTGCCTCTCTGGACTCTTCTGCGTTTAACGCGCTTTGGCATTAACATGGCAAAGTCTCTCCTTTCTATATGCTATGCTTCGGTATTCTCTGCAGCTTCCGAAGCTTCCACCGGAGCCGCTTCCGGAGCCTCGACCTTCGGGGTCTTTCTGACTCTTGTGGTAGCCGGTCTTACTTCCGGTCTGGCTTCCTGACCATCTCTTCTCCGATTACCATAAGATTTTCTTCTGTCTCTTCTGTCATTCCGTCTGGAACGTCTCTCTCTTCTCTCGCTCTTGCTGGTTTCCGGAATAGCCTCTTTCAGTCCCTTATCGAGGATCTCGCCGTGGTTAATCCAAACCTTAACGCCGATTCTGCCATAGGTCGTATCCGCCTCAGCAAAGCCGTAATCGATGTCAGCTCTCAGAGTGTGCAGCGGTACGTTTCCTTCGCTGTACTTTTCGTTTCTTGCGATCTCAGCGCCGCCAAGTCTTCCGGAGCAGAGGATCTTGATACCCTTCGCACCGGCCTTCATTGTTCTCTGGATGGCCTGCTTCATCGCTCTTCTGAACGAAACTCTTCTCTCCAGAGCCTGCGCCACGCTCTCTGCTGTCAGCTGAGCGTCCAGCTCGGATCTGCGAACTTCCTCAATGGAGATCTCGACATTCTTGCCGGTCATCTTCTTAAGTTCTTTCTTCAGCTCTTCCACACCGGATCCGGCGCTTCCGATAACCATACCCGGTCTCGCCGCGAGGATAACAACTCTGACCTTGTCAGCTGCCGTTCTCTCAACTACGATGCTCGCAACACCAGCGCCATACAGCTTCTTCTTGACGAATTTTCTGATCTGGTTGTCTTCAACGAGGAAATCCGCAAAGTCGCCTTTGCCGGCATACCATTTGGAATTCCAGTCCTTATTGACTCCGACTCTCAGGCCGTGCGGATTAACTTTCTGCCCCATCTGGCGAACCTCCTTCTTCCTTCTGATCTTCCGTTCTGTTCTTTAATGTTACTGCGATGTGACTGGTTCTTTTGAGAATCATCGACGCTCTGCCCCGAGCACCTGCTCTGAAGCGCTTCATGGTAGGTCCCTGATTCGCGCAGATTTCCGCAACATAGAGATCATCCGGATCCATTTCGAAATTATTCTCTGCGTTTGCCGCAGCGGATTTAACTACCTTCTCTACCAGCTCGGAACCCTTTCCCGGGGTGAACTTGAGGATAGTCAGTGCCTCGTTTAAATCCTTTCCTCTTACCAGGTCGGTCACAGGCTTGAGTTTGGATGGAGACATTCTTACATATTTCGCAACTGCTTTTGCTTCCATATCAGTTTCTCCTTTCTACTACTTTGACTTGTCACCGGCGTGGCCCCTGAAGGTTCTGGTCGGAGCAAACTCGCCGAGTCTGTGTCCTACCATGTCCTCTGTGATGTAGACCGGAACATGCTTCCGACCGTCATGAACGGCGATCGTATGACCAACCATCTGCGGAAAAATCGTAGATGGTCTCGACCATGTCTTAATTACCTGTTTCTCGTTGGCCTCATTCATTGCTTCGATTCTCTTCAGGAGTTTCTTGTCGACGAAAGGGCCTTTTTTAAGCGATCTTCCCATTATCTGCTCCTCCCCTACTTGGCATTTCTTCTCTTAACGATGTACTTGTTGGAATCCTTGTGCTTATTGCGCGTCTTGTATCCCAGTGTCGGCTTGCCCCAAGGAGTAACCGGTCCTTTACGGCCGATCGGAGCTCTGCCTTCACCACCACCATGCGGGTGATCGTTCGGGTTCATGACGGAGCCTCTGACAGTCGGTCTCCAGCCCATGTGTCTCTTACGGCCGGCCTTACCGATCTGGATGTTCGAATGCTCAATGTTTCCAACTTCGCCGATGGTCGCTCTGCAGTTGATGCGTACCATTCTGACTTCTCCGGACGGCAGTCTGACCTGTGCATAATTGCCTTCCTTCGCCATCAGCTGTGCACCGTTGCCGGCGGATCTTACCATCTGCGCGCCTTTGCCCGGTTTGAGCTCGATATTGTGGATCACGGTACCAACCGGAATGTTCGCGATCGGCAGCGCGTTACCTACCTTGATGTCCGAATCCGATCCGGACACGATGACATCGCCGACTGCAAGCTTGTTCGGCGCGATGATGTATCTCTTCTCACCATCTGCGTAGACAACCAGTGCGATGTTCGCGCTTCTGTTCGGATCGTACTCGATCGTCCGGACCGTTGCCGGAATGTTGTCTTTGTTCCTCTTAAAGTCGATGATTCTGTACTTTGGTCTCACACCGCCGCCTCTGTGTCTGACGGTGATCTTTCCTCTTACATTTCTTCCTGCGTGCTTCTTGAGGGTGACTGTAAGAGATCTCTCCGGCTTATCGCTTGTAATTTCCTCGAAGGTCGAAACAGTCATTCCTCTGAGGCCCGGAGATGTTGGATTGTATTTCTTGATTCCCATTCTTACATTCCTCCTGTTCTACAGTCCCTGGAAGATCTCGATCTCTTTGCTGTCCGGCGTCAGAGTGACAACCGCCTTCTTGTAAGAAGAAGTGGTGCCGACGGATCTTCCCATTCTCTTTACTTTGCCACTGACGTTCATAATGTTGACTTTCGCTACGCTGACGTCGAAGATCTGCTCTACAGCCTGTCTTACTTCAGTCTTGTTCGCATCCTTCGCAACCTTGAACGTGTATTTCTTGTTGCTCGAATCATCCATCGTGTTCTCGGTGATGATCGGCTTGATAATTACGTCATATCCGGTCTTCATTACGCATATACCTCCTCAATTCTATCGGCGGCTGCCTTTGTAAGAATCAGGCTGTAGTGGTTGACGATCTCATAGACATTCATCGTGCTGACCAGTGCCGTTCTTACGCCCTGAAGGTTCGCAGCGGAGCGGATGACGTTCTCATCCTTCTCAGCCATAACGATGAGGGCCTTCTTATCAGCTTTGACGTTCTCCAGGACCTTGACCATTTCCTTGGTCTTCGGCGCTTCGAACTTCAGCTCGTCGATAACGATCAGTTCATTGTCTGCAACCTTTGCGGAGAGAGCCGACTTCAGCGCCAGTCTCTTAACTTTCTTCGGGATCGCATATCTGTAATCGCGAGGCTTCGGTGCGAAAACTATTCCGCCGCCGATCTGGGACGGATCCGTCGTGCTTCCCTGTCTGTGACGGCCGGTTCCCTTCTGTCTGAAAGGCTTGCGTCCGCCTCCTCTTACTTCACTTCTCGTCTTGGCAGATTGAGTTCCCTGTCTCTGGTTTGCCAGATAATTCTTGACTGCTTCATGAACAGCGTTTTCATTCGGCTCAATTCCGAAGATATCGTCATTCAGGCTGATTTCGCCGACTTCGTCTCCAGCCATGTTCAGCATCTTAACATTTGCCATTGTGATTCCTCCTTTCTGCCAGGTTATTTATCCTGACCTTTAACCGCCGGTCTGATTCTGACGACGCCGCCCTTCTTTCCAGGAACAGCACCCTTCACCAGGATGAGGTTGCGGTCAGCAATAACTTTTACAAGTACAACATTCTGTACGGTGACTGTGTCTCTGCCCATTCTTCCCGGACCGTCATTGCCCTTGAATACACGGGACGGATAAGTACCAGCAGCCAGGCCGCCGGCCAGTCTCTTGTGCTTCGAACCATGGGACATCGGTCCTCTTCTGTGGCCGTGTCTCTTGATATTACCCTGGGTTCCTTTACCCTTCGAGATACCGGTGATATCGAGCTTCATGCCTTCCTCGAAATCAGCCGCGGTGATCTCCTGGCCGACTTCATAGGCCTCGCCATCTTCAACTTTGAACTCAGCGAGGTGCTTCTTCGGCGTTACGCCAGCCTTTTCAAAATGTCCGGTGAGCGGCTTCGTCACTCTCTGCGGCTTCTGTTCTTCGTAGCCGACCTGTACCGCATTGTAACCGTCTGTCTCAACAGTCTTGACCTGCGTTACTACTTCCGGTCCCGCTTCGAGAACCGTTACCGGTACGACCTGGCCGTCTTCGGTGAAAATCTGTGTCATCCCGATTTTCTTTCCAAGCAGTGTCTTCATATTTCTCCTCCTACTTTCTTACAGCGGATCACTCTGGTTTGGCAGTGCCCTCTCATGTGATCTTTCTAATCTAGCTTAGAGCTTAATCTCGATATCAACGCCTGCCGGCATGTCAAGCTTAACAAGAGCTTCTGTCGTCTTTGGCGACGCGTTCGTGATGTCGATCAGTCTCTTGTGAGTTCTCTGCTCGAACTGCTCTCTGCTGTCCTTGTACTTGTGGACCGCTCTGATGATCGTTACGACTTCCTTCTCCTTCGGCAGCGGAATCGGGCCCGATACATCAGCGCCTGTTCTCTTTGCGGTCTCAACGATCTTCGCGGCGGACTTGTCCAGCAGCGCGTGATCGTATGCCTTCAGTCTGATTCTGATTTTCTGTAATTCACTCATTGTAGATCCTCCTGTTGTTTGTACTGTTTACGCTATGCTTGTACAGGACTCCGCGTTCCTGGCCGGCTTTCGATTTCGGCCTACACCCTTTCGAGCGTTTCCTGAATGAATGCTCAAAACAAAAACAGCGAAACCCTTCGCCCCCGTCCTGCGAGGACAATTCTCGGCAGAAATTACCTGATAGCTCAGCAACTTCCTGCTTCATCGCCTTAAACAAGCCTTCTTATTATACCCGACGTAAAAACGGAATGCAACCCTTTTCCATGCTTTTATAAGTTATTTTTTTGAGGTTTCTGATTTTGTACAATAGCATTTTCAAGCCTTACAGCGTTCAATCATTATACACTTTTCCGTGCGTTTCCTGGCTGTCCGGACGCTGTTTTTTGTCCAGATTAGCAAATTCGTGAAAATGCACAAAAATACATAATTTCTATTGTAATTTTTGAACATCCTGCTATAATATAGATACAAAAAGAAAGGAATCGGAGGTGAGTCCAATGAAATAGCAGCACCTTTGCAGACTTTAAGAAGCATGATCAATGCGAACATTGTGAACGAGGCAGCGACATCTGAGCCTGCGGTGAATGAATAACTGGTCACGGATCGGGATCAGGCAGAGCGAAAGATGTACCTGAGATGGAGATCCGGAAGGATTTCAATCCTGTGGAAATGATGCCACATCCGAAGGGATGCGTTTAGAAAGCTTGTGTTAGTCGATGAAATCCTGGCAAGGCGGTTCTGTTGAAGAGAATCCCGTTAAGAGCATCGGAAGAGATGCCGGGGATCGTAGAGCATACGTTTAATGCATTGAATAAGTTTTGACAAGGCTGGCGACATAGGCGTATATGTATAGAAGAAGCTGCAAAGGGATCCGTTAATTCAAATGTGGATGTTCAAATGAAGGGTTCGAACGAACGTAATTCTCAAGATGAGAAAGGGACAGACATAGTGAATATTGAACCAGGTTTTTAGAGGCGGTGTTCATTGAAGATGATGAGCACCGCCAGTTTTTTATTTTGTACAATTTTTCCTGTACGGTTTCCGCCGCAATTTCCCCTTCTGCTTTTTTCGAGAAGAATAAAAGAAACCGGAGCAGAATGCGCTCCGGTTTGAAAATCAGCCTTATTGCGCGCCTCACAGCGCTGATCTTTAGCCTGGTGGCCAGGTCATTTTTCTCTTTCCGAGAAGATGGATGTGCAGGTGCTTAACTGTCTGCTGTCCGTCCTCGCCGGTGTTGATGACGACACGGTAGCCGTTATCGAGTCCCTCGGAAGCCGCAATGTCCTTGACCTTCAGCATCATGTACCCGATCAGGTCCTTATGCGCTTCGTCGAGATCATTCAGAGACGCAATATGTTCTTTTGGCACGATCAGCACGTGCACCGGAGCCTGCGGCGACGCATCGCGGAAGCAGGCGATTCGGTCGTCCTCATAAACCATGTCGGTCGGGATCTCTCCATTCGCCAGTGAACAGAAAATGCAGTCACTCATCGATTTACCTCCTTCCCTGTTCGGCAGTCTCTGCGAGACAGCCGTCTTTATAGTGCTCTATCAAACGGACGTCCCGGAACGTTCCGGCCTGAAGCCTCCGTTCTGCGTCCGGAATGTAGACCCGGATATAGTTCTCTGTATAGCCTGTGGCAAAACCGTCCTCCGTCTTCTCGATCAGGACGGAATGCATTCGGCCGTAATTCTTCTCTTCGAATTCCCTCGCGACCTCTTCGGAAAGCGCTTCCAGCCGATGGGCACGCTCGTTCCTGACACTGCCCGGAACCATATTGGAAAAATCAGCTGCGCGAGTGCCCTTCCTCGACGAATACCGGAAAATATGCGTCCGGCCGAATCCGCTCCGCCGAACAACGTCCATCGTCTCCTCGAAATCCGCTTCCGTTTCTCCGGGGAATCCGACAATAATGTCGGTCGTAATTCCGAAATCCGGATCGTATTCCCGGAGCGCATTGACGATCCTCAGATATTCTTCCTTCGTGTAGTGGCGGTTCATCGAGCGGAGCACCGAATCGCTGCCGCTCTGGAGTGCCAGATGAAGGTGGTGACACAGGCGGTCATAGCGCACGATCCGCTCGATATGTCCGATGTCGACTACCGTTGGTTCCAGGGAGCTGAGACGGATCCTGAAATCGCCGTCCATCTCATCGAGCCGCCTGACCACAGCTTCAAGGCCGCTCAATTCCGCTTCATCCGGCCGCCGGTCGAAATCAAAGCCTTCTTCCGCGCCGTACAGCGCCGTGTTGATCCCGGTCAGAACCAGTTCGTGAAAACCTTCTCCGAGCAGCATCTCCGCTTCTTCGAGAATTTCCGAAAGCGGGCGGCTTCTCACATTCCCCCGCGCGTAAGGGATCAGGCAGTATGAGCAGAACCGGTTGCAGCCTTCCTGAATCTTGATATAGGCGCGGCTCATGTCCGTTTCCGATGCCGTAATGATTCCCATATCCTCATATCCTGCCAGTTCTCTGTACGGCAGGATTTCGGTGCGTTCCGGCTGCTCCGGGCCGCCTTCCAGCAGCTCATAGACACGCGGCACGATTTCCGACTTCAGGTTATTCCCGACAATCAGATCAACGTCCGGCATCTTTTCCAGATCTTCGGATGCGACCTGCGCATAACAGCCGGTCACCACCATCAGCGCGTCAGGATTGATTTTTTTCATCCGGCGGATCAGCTGGCGCGATTTCCGGTCGGCCATGTTCGTCACCGTGCAGGTGTTAACGATATATACGTCCGCCGGCTCTTCCGAAGGAACGATCGCTGCGCCGTGCTGGCGGAAAGATTCCCGGATCGCCTCCGTCTCGTACTGATTGACCTTGCAGCCCAGTGTGTAAAATGCAACTTTTATCATAAATCGGTTTGTTCCTGTCTATCTATAGTTATTCTGCTGTCAGCAGTGCCTCCGGATCATTCATATACGCTTCCGCCGATGAATTCCCGGAGAATTGAATTCTGCGCGATGATGCTCTCATCATCCAGACTCTTGACGTATTCAAACAGACGGAGCAGCCGCTGCGCCTCAGCATACTCCTCTTCATCCGGCTGAATCACCTTCAGAAGCGGCACCGCGTGTTTCTTTAATACATTCATCTCATACACGTGAACCGTATTAAAGAAAGCATCCGCCTCGCTGCTGAACGGGAAAATGTTCTTGTCCTCGCCGGCTCGCACCTGCGGCCAGAGCCTTAAAGTCATCGCCGCCGTATGTGCCCGGCTCCAGCTGTCCCGGACAATACGCCTTATCGCGCGGATATCCGTCGTCGGAATCCGGTTGTGAGAGTCGAGGTTGATCTGCGTCAGCGGACTGATATAGATCTTGAATTTGAGGCTCTCATCGAGACCCTGCGTCAGCAGATGGTTGAACGCGTGAATACCCTCGATCACGATCAGATCATCCGAATCGATCCGCGTAATGCGTTTCCCGTATTCTTTGTGACCGGTCTTGAAATTGAAAACCGGCATGTCGACGGTCTCTCCGTTCAGCAGTTCGTTCATCTGCTGATTGAAAAGCGGCAGATCCAGAGCATCAATATTCTCGTAATTTCTTTTACCGTTCTCGTCTACCGGCGTCTGCTCCCGTTCGACGAAATAGTCATCCGTTCCGATATACAGCGACTTCTTCCCGTTCACCATCAGCTGGATGATGAGCCGCTTGGCAAACGTCGTCTTGCCCGAGGAAGACGGGCCGAGAATCAGCACAACCCGCTTGCCGGCCGTTACGATCTGATCGGCGATCTCGACGACCTTTTTGTCGTGAAGCGCCTCGCTCAGCTGAATCATCGTCTTGTAGTCGCCGGACGCAATCCGGTCATTGATATCCGCCTGATACTGAATACCCAGCAGATCGTTCCAGTGACGCTGTTCCTTGAGAGCATTGTACATCTTGTACTCATCGACGTAGTCCGGAATCCGGTCTGGCTCTTCCGCTTTCGGATGCCGCATCAGCAGCCCGTCGCGGTATTTCATCAACTCGAACTGATCTGAATAACCCGTAGAAGGCGCCATGTAGTTATAAAAATAATCACTGTAGCCGTCCAGCGTATAAATCCGGACCGTCTCATCAACCCGGAGATGCTGCAGATTCCGGTATTTCTCCTCGAGACCGACTCCCTTGAGAAGTTCGATCGCTTTCTTCTTCGAAAAATGGTGAGCTTCAATCGGCAGATCCTTCTCCACGATCGATTTCATGTAAAAATAAATCCGCGCCGTATCATCTTCCGACACTTCGATCTGTTCGAGGCTCCCGGCCTCATTCTTCTGCATTATCTGCACAAAAAGGCCATCATTCAGAGAGCAAAGGACCTCGACATGTACCGGTTCCAGTATCTCTCTTGCCGCCTTCACCAGCATGATAATCAGTGTATTCTGCATGATCAGATACGCCTGTTTGTTCCGTATGTCTAGAAGCTGGACTCTGCAGGATTTCTTGAGCGCCGTGTTCAGCGGACGTATTTCGTTATCAACCGCCGCGGCCATGATCCGGTACGGGCACTCCGCCTTCATCTCGCGGTACAGATCTTCTGCCGTAGTTCCCGGCTCGATTTCCTTATCGATGAAAGGCCGTCCCGGGCCGAGGCTCAGTTTGATTGTCATAAGCACCTCCAATGAAAAATACACGGGTTCATTATATCACGAATTGCACTGCGCCCGGTATATTCCATGTGAAACTTTCCGTGCGGGCAATTTCCGGTTGATGTCCGATCGGATTCCGATTTATACCGGCCGACGTAAAGACGAAAAAAGAGCGCCGGGATCCCGACGCTCTTCATATGTCTTCTATTGTCCGATTACTCGATGATCTCGGTTACAACGCCGGAACCTACGGTTCTGCCGC
>Ga0256406_1004086_pt1 | contig 17206 bp, 13 predicted proteins | sample RumenRJG_03DNA_FD_185986 | JGI IMG/M metagenome (GOLD analysis project Ga0256406, IMG submission 185986) | Bovine rumen microbial communities from Lethbridge, Alberta, Canada - RJG_03 | ecosystem: Host-associated > Mammals > Digestive system > Stomach > Rumen | place: Canada: Alberta | collected...
TATCCTATTACTGACCCACGCAGTGACTACGACCCATCCGACCCCTACAGCAACAGAGATCCGCGTCTGACTGCTTATGTTGTGGTTGACGGCGGTGCCGTTGGTGTCAACAACACGGTCATCAATACGGAGAAGGGTTCCGGAAAGGATGGTATCAACAACGAGGTGGGCAGCTCTACACGCACTGGTTACTACCTCAGAAAACTGCTTCGCCAAGATATTAACCTCGACCCGAAGGTCAACAGCAAGCAGTACCACTACACACCGCGCATCCGCTATACCGAGATCTTCCTCAACTACGCAGAGGCTGCCAACGAGGCCTTTGGCCCCAAGGGGACAGGCACTCACGCTTATTCTGCCTACGATGTGATCAAGGCCATCCGCCATCGTGCCGGTATCACAGATGACAGCTATCTTGACGAGTGTGCTGAGTCCAAGGACAAGATGCGTGAGCTGATCCGCAACGAGCGCCGCATAGAGCTTTCGTTTGAGGGCTTCCGCTTCTGGGATTTGCGCCGCTGGAAGGCTCCCATCACCGAGACAGCTAAAGGCATGAGCATCGCCACTGATAACAATGGCTTGAAGACCTACACTCCCATCGATGTGGAGACACGCGATTACAAGGATTATATGTACTATGGTCCGATACCTTACTCAGAGATGCTGAAATTTAGTGAACTGAAACAAAACAAGGGCTGGTAATGTCCTTCACCTCTGTTCCCCCTTCTCTCCTTCTTAGGAGTAAGCGGGGACAGAGACAACAATTGCCATAAACGATTATTGAATACGATTATGAATAAGACTTTTCAGAAGCTGGCGATGCTCGCCTTACCATTATCTTTCTTGCTGGGCTTTTCCTCTTGTGAGAACGGCGACAAGGAGTTTGACGACTATGACTACCAGACGGTCTATTTCGCCCAGCAGACACCTATACGCACCATCACCCTTGGCACTGATGATGACTTCCCCAATGACTTGGACAATGCTCACGAGTGCCAGTTGCAGGTTGTTGTCGGTGGGGTATGGAAGAACCATCAGGCCCGCCACGTTAAGATTGCCGTTGACAACAATCTGGTCAACAACCTCACCTTCAACGCCATTGACGGTGAATCATTTGTCAATACTGGCAAGCCTGTCATGGCTATGCCTCAGGAGTATTATAAGCTCGAAAGCAACGAAGTAACCATTCCGGCAGGCGAGGTCCGCGGAAAGGTTAACGTGCATCTGACTGATGCATTCTTTGCTGATCCTAAGTCTGCGCAGGTAACCTACGTGTTGCCGGTGCGTATCATCTCTGCTGATGACTCAATCCTGCAGGGACATGACTACACGCTCTACGCCATCACGTATAAGAACCCTTACGCTGGCAGTTGGATTGTCACTAATAACGAAAGTGTTGTGTCTCTGACCACTTTGTCGATGAGCCAGGTGGCCTATGCTCATTCTGAGGTCGTCAAGGTTGACGGCAAGGAGAAGACGCTCGATGGCACTGTCGTCATGACTGTGGCTGATGACGGAACAGTGACGTTCTCTACCACTTCGCAGGACTGCACGGTGGCAGGCAGCGGCAAGTGGACCTCATTGGGCGCCAAGAAAGATACCTCGAAGAAATGGGGTGATAAGGAACGCGATCTCTTCCAGGTGAAGTATACCATTACTTATAAGTATGTTGACGGTGGTGAGACCAAGACCCTTGTCAAGGATTACGATGAGAGCCTGGTGATGCAGACGCGCGCCAATAAGATGCACACTTTCTCAACGAAATAATAACGTAACTGAATATGAATAAATCTATTTTCTATATAGCGGTGTCAGCCATGCTGCTCACGGGTTGTGCCGACGACAATGTGCCAGGCTTCAACGTCGACGAGCCGGCCAGCGCCATGTCCCAGGACAGTCTGAATGCTTATGCACCGCTGAAAGATTATGTCGACACGGTGAAATACCCCAATTTCATCTTGGGTGGTGGCACTTCTGCCGTCCCATTCAATCAAGAGGGACAGGTCTTTGCTTTGGCCAAGTCCAACTTCAACGAGGTGGTAACCGGCAATGCTTTTAAATATGCCTCTGTGGTGAAGTCCGACGGTACAATGGATTTCGGTACGGTTCAGGATTTTGTGAAGAAAGCCACGCAGGCAGGTTTGAGCATCTATGGTCACACGCTTTGCTGGCACTCGCAGCAACAGGTGGGTTACCTTACTGGTTTGATCACCGATCCTAATGCTGCCAAGCACGTGTTGCATCTTAATATTCCTGAGGCTAAGGCCAATCCGTGGGACTGGGAGCTTTATGTGGATGTCCCCAAGCATATGGAAGCAGGCAAGACTTACACGCTCAAGATGCGTGTCAAGGCTTCTCAGAACTATCATGTCACGGTGTGGCCACAGGGCGAGACTACGCAGTACTGGCCGACCCCGGAATTTGATGCCACGACGGAATGGACGAATGTCAACAAGTCCTTTGAAGCAAAGCAGGAACTCAAACAGATACGCTTTGAGCTGGGTACCTTTAGCGGCGACTTGTGGATGGACGATGTGCAGTTGCTGGACCCCGATGGCAACAACCTTATCGCAGAAGGCTCGTTTGAAGACGGCAACATGGATGGATGGTCGAAACCTTCATGGCACAGCTACACGTTGAACATTGTCAACGATCCTGACCAGGGCGCTGAATCCGGTGGCATGTCCGACGAAGTGAAGAAGGACACGCTAACATGGGCGCTCAACAACTTCATCTCCGGAATGATGAAAGCTTGTGACGGTAAGGTGAAGGCTTGGGACGCTGTCAACGAACCGATGAGTGATGCTGTACCAACTGAGTTGAAGACTGCAGGCCGCGATGGAAGTGCCAAGGAAAACTTCTATTGGCAGGACCATCTGGGCAAGGACTATGCCCGCACCGTCATTCGCCTGGCCCGCAAGGCCGCTGGCGACTCTGTGCAGCTGAAGCTCTTTATCAATGACTACAATCTTGAGGCTGCCTACAACCATAACGCCAAGTGTCAGGGTCTTATCGATATGATCAAATATTGGGAGAGCGACGGCGTGACGAAGATTGACGGCATCGGTTCACAGATGCACGTCACATGCAGTATGGACCCTGTGGTGCAGAAAGCCAATGAGGATGCTTACGTCAACATGCTGAAGATGCTTGCTGCCACTGGCAAACTGGTTAGACTCTCAGAACTCGACATGGGTGTTCAGGATGAAAACCACAACACGGTCAATACTGCTGATGTCACACCTGAGATGCAAAAGCGCATGGCCGAGTACTATAAGTTCATCGTCGAGAAGTATCTTGAGATAATACCTGTCGCCCAGCAATATGGTATCTGTGTCTGGGCACCTACCGACAGCCCGAAGGGTAGTGGATGGCGTGCCGATGAGCCTATTGGCTTGTGGACTGTCAACTATGTGCGCAAACCTGCCTACGCCGGTTTTGCAGACGGACTGAGAGGAAAATAAAAGTTGCGAAACTTTATAACCTGCGGTTGCGCGCCCTTAGCATAGAGCGCAGCAACCGTCAGGTCATAGCTATATATCAATTCTTTCATTATCTAATATCCTAAAGCTTCATCTATGCATCAGCCTTTAATGGCACTACTGACAACCCTCTCCCATTTGTGGGGGAGGGTTTGCTTTTCTTCGTGCTTCAGCAATGTTGACGGCGTGACAAGGCAAAGAATACATGAGAATGGTAGATGATAAGCAGTTCTTGTTAGATGTAACAGTCATACAACAATATGAAACGTGTTGTAAAGTAACTTCCCGCATTTTTGTTTTATCTTTGCAAGGAGGAACAACGAACTTCTTAAGCAATAAATTAAATCACTAATACATATGAATCTAATCTCTAATTTACGGCATCTCTGTCTTGTTGCGTTAGCATTATGGCTGATGCCTGCGTCACTGAAGGCCGCGCCCGACCCCAATTTCTACATCTTCCTCTGCTTTGGGCAGAGCAATATGGAAGGCAACGCCAAGATAGAACCGCAAGATCTGACAGGTGTGGATCCTCGCTTCCAGATGATGGCAGCCGTCGACGACCATCGGCTTAATAGGAAAATGGGAGAGTGGTACACGGCTACGCCGCCACTCTGCCGTGAGAATACGGGACTAACGCCCGTCGACTATTTCGGTCGTGAGATGGTAGCGCGATTGCCGAAGAATGTCAAGGTCGGCGTGATCGTCGTAGCTGTCGGTGGCTGCCATATCGAGACGTTTATGCGCGACTCTGTCGACAACTATGTCAAGACGCGCGCTCCACAGTGGATGAAGGGCATGCTTGCCTGCTATGGCAACAACCCCTACAACCGCCTTGTCACCCTGGCACGTAAAGCTCAGCAGGTGGGTGTCATCAAAGGCATTCTGCTTCATCAGGGCGAGAGCAACACTGATGATGTGCGGTGGCCTGAGAAGGTGGCGTGGGTTTACAATCAGCTGATAGCCGACTTGCACCTGAAGACCGAAGACGTGCCCTTGCTTGCTGGCGAGGTGGTGCGTGCAGACGGCAAAGGACGTTGTGTGAGGATGAACAACATCATCGACCGACTGCCAGAGACCATCCATACCGCCCACGTCATCTCTTCAGAAGGATGCACCAACGGTCCTGACAATCTCCATTTCGACGCCGCCGGCTATCGTGAGCTTGGCCGGCGCTATGCTTACAAGATGCTGTCGCTGCTGGGCTATCCAGTGTTCAAGACGGTCACCGTTCCCAGTGATGCGGTGACTAGTGAGACTGCCGAGCCAGGTAATGATTTTCCGAAGATTGATGGCAACCGGCGCGCTTATTTCCGTCTGCACGCTCCGTCTGCACAGCATGTTGTTGCCGACATCTGTGGCAAGAAATATGACATGCAGCGTGATGAACAAGGCACATGGACGGGCGTGAGCGATCCATTGCCCGTCGGCTTCCATTATTATTTCTTCTGGGTTGATGGCGTGCAGGTCACCGATCCTGCCACCGACACCTTCTTTGGCTGTTGCCGTCAGGCCAGTGGCTTGGAAGTGCCCGAAGGCACCGAAGGCGATTACTATCGTCCCCAGCAGGGTGTGGCCAAAGGGCAGGTGCGCTCGTTCCAGTATTATGCTGCCTCCACGCAGCAGTGGCGCCGGGCCATGGTCTACACGCCGGCCGAATACGAACAAGGTAAGAAGCGTTACCCCGTGCTCTATCTCCAGCATGGCATGGGTGAGGACGAGACTGGCTGGAGCCACCAGGGCAAGATGCAAAACATCATGGACAACCTCATTGCTGAAGGCAAGGCGGTGCCAATGATTGTTGTGATGGAAAGCGGTGACGTGAAGGCTCCTTACCGACCCGATAAGGACGGTGGCAACCAGGCAGGTCTTAGCCAGTATGGAGCTACCTTCTATCAAGTGCTCATCAATGACCTGATTCCCGCCATCGACAACAACTTCCGCACGAAGACCGACCGCGACCATCGTGCTATGGCTGGTCTGTCGTGGGGTGGACACCAGACGTTTGATATGGTGTTTACCCATCTCGACAAGTTCTCTTATTGTGGCGCATTCAGCGGCGCCATCTTCGGGCTGAATGTCAACAAGACGTATGATGGCATCTTCACTCGTCCCAATGAAGTCAACAGCCGGCTGCACACGCTCTTCCTCGGATGTGGAACGGAGGAGAACATGGGCACAGCCAAGCTCATCAAAGATCTCAGAGAAGCCGGGGTGAAGGTCGACGACTACGTCTCGCCAGGTACGGCACATGAGTGGCTGACGTGGCGTCGCTGTCTGAAAGAATTTGTTGTAAAGCTATTCAGACAATAGTCGCTCAAGCATGATGGCTTGACTTCACTTTTATTTAAAGTATTACAATCATGAACTTTATGAAACAACGACATCACTCCTTTCTAATTTTGTTGGTTGTGTTGCTCTGTCTTCCTGTCTCCATGCTGGCCGATGGCTTACCGGCTCTTCATGTCGATGGAAAATACTTCAAGGACAACAACGGTAATATTGTCAACCTGCATGGTTTCGGCCAGACCTACAGCCCGTGGTTTAACGAGCAAGGCTCCAGGTGGACCAACTATGACGTCAACAAGTGCCTGGCTTATAACAAGGGACTCATCGACCAGATAGTAGCCAAGGGCTGGCACATGAATTTCATGCGTCTCCACATGGATCCTTACTGGAGCAACCAGCCCGGCGCTTCGGTTAAGGGTGAGAGCGACATATCAGCCTTCAGCATGGCTCGATTCAAGACCTACTTTGCCCAAGTCTTTATGCCAATGGCCAAGTATGCCATCAGCAAAGGCATGTACGTAGTGATGCGCCCGCCAGGGGTGTGCCCCGAGAAGATACAGGTGGGCGATGCCTATCAGCAATATCTTAAGCGGGTGTGGGGCTATGTGTCACGCCAGCCGTGGATCAAGAACAACCCCAACGTGCTCTTTGAATTGGCCAATGAGCCTGTGCAAGTATACTATGCCAACGGCAAGCAGGCCACTGCGGCCAACGACAGTGCGCTGACGCAATACTTCCAGGCTATCGTCGACACCATCCGTTGCTCCACCAGCACCATCTGTCTCGTGCCCGGTTGGGCTTACCAGTCAAAGTATGCTTGTTTGGCCAATCATCCCGTCAAAGGCGGTAACATAGGCTATGCTATTCATTGTTATCCCGGATGGTTCAATTCGGGTTCCGAGAGCACGCCCGATGTCGACTACGCATCGTTTAAGAAAGGGTGGGATGAGGAAATAAAGCCCATCACCGACATTGCGCCAGCCTTCGTCACCGAGATGGACTGGGCCCCCGAAAAGTATAAGTCTTCCTGGGGCAAGGGTGTCACGGGCGTGGCCGGAGGAAAAGGCTTCGGAGCCAACTTCAAGAAGCTGTGCGATGACTGTGGCAACGTCAGTTGGATGCTGTTCACGGGTCCTGAGCTCCTGGCTCGGTACGACGATGCCGCAGCCGACGGCTCCACGTTTCTCACCGACCCCGCGGCCTGCGTGCGTCCGTGCTATCGCTGGTTTCAGGAATATGCCAAGGTCAATTATCCCCGTGCCGATTTCAAGATGCTCTCTTCATCTGTCAACGACAAGAACCATACTTTTATCAATCCCGTTATCCAGGCCGACTTCCCCGATCCGGAGGTTATCCGCGTAGGCGATGTCTACTATATGGTCACCACCACGATGCACCACTTCCCTGGTTGCACGTTGCTCAAGTCATACGACCTTGTCAATTGGGAGTACTGTGCCAATCCGCTGGCCAGCATCTCCAACCTGCCTTATTACAATCTGGAGGATGGCAAGAATATCTACGCAGCAGGAGCATGGGCCAATGCCATGTGCTATCGCAACGGTAAGTTCTATATCATGTTCAACTGTTTTGGCAAGACAGCCGACGATGGAGGAGGCTACCTGCTGTCAGCCACCGACCCAGAGGGTAAATGGACATTGACTAAATTGCCGCGTGGCTTCTACGACCCGGGTTTCTTCCAGGACGATGACGGTACGCTCTACTGCGTCTATGGCAATGGCACTATCTACGTGGCCAAGCTTGACGACAACTTCAACTTGGTGGAGGAACATAAGGTCATCACCAAGCAGAACCTGGAAGGCAACCATATGTTCAAGAAAGATGGCTACTACTACATCTATTCCACGTGCTGCGCCTATCCGGCTACGCAATGGTGCTACCGGTCGAAGAGCGTCTTCGGCAACTATGAAGAGAAAGAAGTCTTCGACCAGAATGCCATCCATCAGGGACAGATCATCCGTACGCAGAGCGGCGAGTGGTGGACTATGCTGATGAAAGACAATGGTCCGTTGGGCCGCATGCCTTGGCTCGAACCAGTCAAATGGACCAACGGCTGGCCCGTCATCGGTGACAACGGTAAGGCGCACACCGCCTATCAGAAGGCGCCCGACGTGGGACGCATCTACCGCACCACCTATCTGCCCACCAACGATGCCTTTGCTGACTACAAGCTGGGCAAGCAGTGGCAGTGGAACCACAATGCCGACGCTTCCTGCTACAGTCTCTTTGAGCGTTCTGGCTTCCTGCGTCTGCATACGGCCTCCGTCACCGACTCACTGCTCAAGGCCCGCAACACCCTTACGCAGCGCATCTTGGGCTTCCACGGAGACAGCAATATCTCTTTGGGTACGGTGGCTATGGACGTGAGAAACATGGCTGACGGCGACTTCGCCGGACTCTCTGTTTTCCAAAAGCATTACGGTATCATTGGCGTGCGCAACGATGGCGGACAGTTTAAGATTGTGCAGGTCAACCGCGACGGCACCGAGCAGACGGTCAGCATCACGCCCGGTGAGCTGATCTACCTGCGTGCTACGGTCAACACGGTCGACAACACGGCCACGTTCTCCTATAGTCTTGACAACACCACCTACACACAGCTGGGCGACAAGCTCAACATGCGCTACGACATGAGCATCTTCGTGGGCAACCGCTTTGGCATCTTCAACTATGCCACCAAGGCATTGGGAGGCTATGTCGATGTAGACTGGTTCTCAACTGACGCTGACTTCAGCGAGGCCGATCACTACGACCTTTCTCAGTCCAATTACACCGAGGAGAGTCTTACGGTCAAGAGCCTTTCGCCCGATCAAAAAGACATGACTGTCTTGTTGGGCGGCACCGCTTCGTTATCCCTCACGGCTACTTTTGCTGACGGACACAGTGAGGACGTGACGGCAACGGCCAAGTATACGGTTGACGATGCCAACATCTGTTCTGTTTCCGCCGGTCGCATCGATGGCAAGGGCCTAGGCCACACCACGGTTACAGCTACCTACACCGATCCCATCGGCAACGAGGTGTCTGCTTCTTTCCCGGTGAGCGTTGATGTGTTCCCGCTGAAGGAGAATGCTGTCAGCACCACCATCTGGGGAACCAACACATTCTCGGAGCATAATGGCGCTATGACCATTTCTCAATATGGCTTTGAAGGCTGGCACTACGACCGTGGCGTCGATATCTCTCCATTTAAGTACATCGTTGTTGAGCTCAATCAGCCACAGAGCCTTGGGGCGCAGTTCCGTCTCTTCGACCATAACAACTACTGGACCGATTGTAGCCAGACCAATATAAGCGGTACTAAGACGCTCATCGACCTCTCTGGCCTTCACCGCGTCACCAACAATGCACAGGGTACGGCCATCGACTTGAGGCATATCTACATTGCTGGCTTCTGGGTGCTTCGCCCCGGAACGCTCTACGTCAAGAAGGTTTACCTCAGCAATGACGGGCTCACCGACGTGGGCATCGCCCCGGTGCTCTACGATGCAGCGGAGAATGCGCCCGTCGATGTTTACAGCCTCGCCGGCATTCGTCTCTATCACAAGGTCAAGTGGAGTGAGGTTAAGACCAAACTGCCAAAGGGGGTCTACATCGTGGGAAACAAGAAGAAAGTAGTAGGAGTGGGCTCTGGCGATTACCGCAACTAATTCTGATCTAAGTTCATAAGCGAGAGCAAGAGACTTGCAAGGTCTGCTATTGATGCAGATACTACAAGTTCCTTGCTTTTTTTTGTTTATCCGACAATCCGTTTGATTTGTCAATTTTTATTGTGTTAAAACGCCTCTGAGAATCGCGTCGTGGCCACAAACCACCCTCTTGCTCAAAATAAGCCTATTCTTGGTTATATTGTGTAAGTAATTATCAATCAGTAGTTTAAGAAGATATAGTTCGAAAATCCAATAATTAGAGTATGCGATATCGCTGAGATAGCGTTGGCTTATCGGCGATATCGTACTGGCTTTTCGCCGAAAAGGCGTCGGAGTTTCGCCGAGATGACAATGGCTTATCGCCGATATCGTGACGGCTTATCGCCGATAAGCCAATTTCTTTTCACCGCAAAGTCTGCTCATGGTCGGCTTTGAGGCATTTCTGTCGCAATTTTACTCCAATTTCTTCTCAAAACAGTGTTAAAATTCTAACACCGTTTAGTCAATTATTTTCAAGATGGGAGCAAAACGGACAGATGGTGCTATTGTTGCGTTTGCCCAGTGAAAGTCCATCAGAATGGTGATTGGACCACAAACAGGGCGTATCAAAACCGAGGAAGTCCAGAAGTTCGGAAGTTAGGAGATTCTGTCATTACTATAATAATACCTTATTAGCAGATACTTATGTATTTGACTGAACTCCCGGACTTCTGAACTCCTGGACTTCTCCAATTTTGGTATAGCCTCCTCTGTGTGAAGGAATAATTGTTTTAAACCAAGGTTGCTACCACTTCCTCGCGTGTGCCTGGCAGCATATCGATGACCGGTATCTCCGGCATGGTGTAGCATCCGGGTTGCAGGCGCATGCTAGCGCGTGCCACATTGACCAGCACCTGTCCGGTGAGAGCCGGATTGTTGATGCTCATGTCGAATGAGAAACGCTGGTTCTGCGTCTTGCCGCTCACGCCCTTGCGGGTCATGTGAACACCGTGGCCCATGTCGCGCACTTCGTCCACGCTCTTTACGGCGAACACGTGCAGTTCGTCGTGTGCAAAGTAATCGTCGGCCTTCAGTTCGTCATACACTTGCTCAACGGTGTAGCCGTCCTCCAGCTCCACATATACCATGCGGCGGTGGATGCCCTCACCCAATGGGATGGTCATGGACAGTGCGTTTTTCACACCTTTCTTCGAACGGGCTACAACGCTGTGACCCATTGACATGCCCGGACCGAAATTGGTGTAGCTGAGGCCCTTCGGAGCCAGGCTCTCAAGCAGCACACGTACGATAGAGTCAGACCCCGGATCCCAACCGGCGGAAATCACACTGACGCGGCCTGCTTTCTTGCAGTTCTCCATCTGACGGGTGCGGTAGTCGAGGATGGATGTGTGGATGTCGAAGCTGTCAACGGTGTTGATGCCCAGGGCGACAATTTTTTCTGCATAGTCAGGACACAGGCGTGTGGGTGTGGCAAGAATGGCCACATCCACATCCTTCAGCTTCGTGATGTCGTCAACTACCTCATAGGGTGTGAGCTCTAAGGGCTTGTCTTTGTCACCTTGACGACGTACGATTCCGGCAATCTCAAAGTCGGGGGCTGCCTCAAGGGCTTGTACGCTGAAGTGGCCTATGTTGCCATAACCCACCACAGCAGCTCTGATTTTTTTCATAGTTGTATTTCTTTTATTGGTGAATGTTCTTTGCTACACGAACTCTATACGAGTTGTGTGCAAATTTACGTAATAATATTGAGACGATTGCCGTCTCGCCTCCCTTTTTGTTGCAGGTTCGTGTTTTTTTATGAGCTGGCAAGGTTATTTGTCGTCAGTATCATCATCATCATCGAAGTCCTCGAAGTCCTCATCCCATCCGAACATTGCCGGTTCGATGAAGTTGTCGAGGGCTCGCCGGTCTTTTTTAGTGGGGCGTCCCGTGCCGCGCTGCCGGTCAACAAATCCGCTGATGCGGCTCATCTCCAGCAGTTCGTACTGTTTCGGGTCGGTGACGTTCTCATATACTTGCGGAATGAGTTTGGCTCCGACGCGCTGCTCGATGCACGAGAGCACCTTGAAGGAGTAGGTGACGGGCGGCTTGCGCACGTTGATGGTTTCGCCGGTCTTGATGATACGGCTGGGTTTCACATTGACGCCGTCGATGGTCACGCGGCCGTTCTTGATGGCGTCGACGGCCGTGCTGCGCGTCTTGTAGATGCGTGCTGCCCAAAGCCATTTGTCGATTCTTGCCGAAGGACCGGCCTTCGGCATTTTGGGTATATTCTCTTGTGCCATATCGTGATGGTTGATTGTTCCCGCAAGACAAGTCGCAGTAGGACCTGTGGCGGGCGTTGCCTTACCGTTTGGCGTGCTTGCCAAGCTTGTTGTATTGGTTCATTGTATTGTCTATGCCTTGCAGCACGAAGCTCTTGGCGATGTCTACACTCAGATCGAGTGTGGGCTGCAGAATTTTCATATCCTCTTCGGAGTAATGGCCGAGCACCCAGTCAATCTGTCCACCCCGTGGGTAGTCGTTGCCGATGCCGATGCGCAGGCGTGCGAAGTCCTGGCCGATGAGCTGCATGATATGTCCGAGTCCGTTGTGTCCGCCATTGCTGCCATTGGCCTTCAGCCTGAAGTCGCCCAGGGGCAGGGCCACGTCATCGCTGATGACGAGCAGCCGTTCCTGCGCGATATGCTCTTCATTGAGCCAGTAGCGCACGGCATTGCCGGAGAGATTCATAAAGGTGGTGGGCTTGAGTATGAACACCTTGCGGCCCTTAAGAGAGGCCTCTGCCACGAAACCGTAGCGGCGGTCACGCCATTCGGCTCCTAAGGCTGTGGCCAGTGCGTCGACTGCCATCCAGCCTGTATTGTGACGCGTTCCGGCATACTCGTCGCCGGGGTTGCCCAATCCACAAATCAGATACTTGTCCATAATATAGAAGGGTTGTTAGATGGCGCTTGACGAGATGTGCTGGTCCTCCCGCATCTTGTCGTTTGCACCAAATAATAAAAGGTAAAAAGGGACCTCTGTCGGTCGCCTTTTTACCTTTCATATGATGGTTAATGTAAATTTACTTTGCTGCGGGAGCGTCAGCTGCAGCCTCGTCGCCACCTTCCTCAGTAGCATCGCCGGCGCTGGCGGTAGCGTTACGTGTCATCTTCACAGAGCAGACAACGACGTCCTTGCTGGTAGCAAGCTCAAGACCCTCGTAAGACAGCTCGCCGACCTTGATGCTCTTGCCGATGCGCAGGTTGGTCACATCCACATCGAGGTGCTCAGGAATCTGCTGATAGGGAGCAGTCACGTCAATCTTACGGATAGACAGGTTCATACGACCACCGTCGCGTACACCCTGTGCCAGACCAACGAGCTTGACAGGAATGCCGATGGTAATAGGCTTCTGGTCGTTCACCTCGTAGAAGTCAACGTGCAGAGGTGCGTCGGTAACGGGGTGGAACTGAATCTCCTTCATGATGGCCGTATGGTCGGTGCCATCAATGTTCAGCTTTACGACATAGATATGAGGAGTATAGATAAGCTTGCGAAGCTCGTTGAAGGAAGCGGCAAATGCCAAAGCGACAGGATTGCCGTCAGCGTCCTTTGACTCACCATAGATGTTGCAGGGAATGAAACCCTCTTTGCGCAGCTGCTTAGATGCCTTCTTGCCTAAGACCTCGCGCTTCTTACCGTTAATGCTAATCTCTTTCATAAAATTTTGTGTTACTCTAAATTAAATTGTTTTTAATTCGCCATCACACTGGAAATTGTTTCCCAATCTGAAAATGCGGTGCAAAGGTACGACTTTTTATTTGGTTAGAACAAGGTTTATGAAAAAAATATGAATAATTGCCTTTGTTTTTTTGTTAGTATGGGATTATTTATTACTTTTGCAATGTTAATCAAGCGACGCTAAAGAGTAAGAGTGATGATCAATCGTGAATTAATTCGCATCAAGGTTGTCCAGTTGACCTATGCCTATTATCAGAACGGCGATAAAAACATGGATAGTGCCGAGAAGGAACTCCTTCTCAGTTTGTCGAAAGCCTACGACCTTTATAATTATTTATTAGAGCTTATCGTTGCCGTAACACAGGAGGAGCGGGAACGGGTAAATCGTGCAGCTACCGTTGCTGCAAGCGAGGGGCGTGAGGCTCCTTCGCAGAAATTTGCGCTCAACAAGTTTGCCATGCAGCTTGAAGAGAATAAAATGCTTAAGAGCTTTATTGAAGATAAGGGCCTTACTTGGAACGACAACAAAGAGTTTGTGCGCAGTCTCTGCAACAGGATAGAGCAGAGCCAGACTTATACAGATTATATGAGTGCGCCAACCGACGATTACGAAGAGGACCGTGAGGTATGGCGCAAGCTCTACAGGCAGCTCATTGAAGACAACGATGACCTTGACGCATTGCTGGAGGATAAGAGCATCTATTGGAATGATGACAAGGAAATCGTTGACACCTTCGTGTTGAAGACCATCAAGCGCTTCGACCCGAAAGAAAAGGCAGATCAGGAGCTGTTGCCCGAATACAAAGATGAGGAGGACAAAGAATTCGCACGCAAGTTGTTGCGTGCCACCATTCTCAATGCGGACACCTATCAGCGCTATATGAGTGAGGCTTCTCGCAACTGGGACTTCTCACGTCTGGCATATATGGACGTGGTAATCATGCAGATTGCCATCGCCGAGATGCTCAGTTTCCCGAATATACCCTTGCAGGTGACCATCAATGAGTATGTGGATCTGGCCAAAGCCTACAGCACACCACGCAGTGGCGGCTATGTCAATGGCATGCTCGATGCTATCGCCCGCTTCCTGGTGAATGACGGCAAACTGCTCAAACCGCTGCCTCCACGGCCAGAGCGCCCACAACAGGAGGAAACTTCAAGACAGAACAACCGGAGTTTTGGCAGCCGAGGTTACAATAACGGCTATAATAATGGCCGCAACAATGGTGGTCAGCGCCGTAACTTTAATCGTCAAGGTGGCTACAACCAGTATGAGGGCTATAACCGTTATGGTGACGGAGGTCAGGCTCCCGCATCCACTCGTTTCGTACATCGTCCCCGTATCAATGAGACGCCGGCTGCAGGAACCGCTACACAGCCAGCTCAGCCGGATGTACAGCCTACCGATGGCCAGCCCACTCCTAACGAGCAGTAAGATTGGGGCTGTGTTACAAGTGGTAGTAGTATAATGTAGACAAATAATTAAATTAAATGATGAATATGATTCACTTATTGTTAGATGCAGCACCTGCAGGAGCGGGTGGCGGCATGGGTGGCATGATTTTCATGCTGGTTGCTATCTTTGTTATCATGTGGTTCTTTATGGTGCGTCCCCAGCAGAAGCGCCAAAAGAAGATTCGTGAGTTTCAGAACTCTCTTCAGGAAGGCAGCAAGGTAGTAATTGGCGGTGGCGTCTATGGCACAGTCAAGCGTATCGACACTGCCAAGAATACGGTAGATGTGGAGATTGCCCATGGTGTGGTGATTACGGTTGATAAGGGTTATGTCTTCCAGGATGCAACCCAGCAGCAGCCAAATGCATAGACTTCATCAATTATATAAACTCTTGAAAGGTTCCTTGTCGGGGTTCTCCGGCAAGGACCTTATCATTTTCCTCTTCTTCTTGTGTCTGAGCGGTGTCTTCTGGTTGATGGAGACGCTCAACGAGACTTACGAGGTTGAGATTCCTGTGGCTGTTCGTCTCTATGGCGTGCCCAAGAACGTAGTCCTTACCTCGGAGATGTCGGATACGGTGCGTGTCACCGTTCGCGACAAAGGCTTTGTAATCCTGGGCTATAAGACTTACAACCCTTTGCGACCCATCAAAATCAGTTTCGCGGCTTATGCCAATAAGGACACAGGAACGGGACAGGTGCCTGTAGCCGATGTGCAGAAACTTGTCCGTCAGCAACTGGTGGGATCGTCGGCCATCACAGCGATAAAGGCAGAGAGTTTGGATTTCTATTTCAACTACGGTCGCAATCGAAAGTTCCACATCCGTCTCATCGGACATATCGTGCCGGGAGGCAACTATTATCTTTCCCATGTGCAGTTGTCACCCGACTTGGTAACCGTCTATGCCAGTGAGGAAACGCTCAGCAAGTTGTTGGCTGTGGAAACAGAACGGCTCGATGTGACCAACTTTGAAGACACCGTGTCGAGGATTGTACGGCTGAAGCCTATAGCCGGTGCCAAGATCGTACCAAACACCATCAAGGTGACACTCTTCCCCGATGTGCTTACGGAAGGCAGCGTAGACGTGCCCATCTCTGCCATCAACAAGCCGGAGAGCCTTACCATACGCACGTTCCCACGTTCGGTAACCGTAAGATACAGTGTAGGTGCCAACGCTTACAGACAAGTGCGTGCGTCTGACTTCTCCGTCTTCATAGACTACAACGAGATTGCCAGTCATCCGTCTGACAAATGTAATATCTACCTGCATAACAACTCCCATTTCGCGCGTAACGCGTCGTTGGAAATCAAACAGGTGGACTATCTCATCGAACAGCAATGAAACATTACGCAATCACAGGTGGTATAGGCAGTGGCAAGAGCTTTGTCTGCTCATTGCTCAAAAGCAGGGGGATAGATGTCTATGACTGCGACGCTGCAGCCAAACGGCTCATGGCCTGCGACGAACAGTTGCAGGATCAGTTGCAACAACTGGTGGGCAAGGAAGTCTATCTGAATGGCGTGCTGCAGAAGCGCGTGCTGGCTGCGTATCTGTTGAAGTCGGAACATAACAAGCAAGCAGTTGATGAGGTGGTGCATCCTGCCGTAGCCGCAGACTTCCTGCGCAGCGATTACCAGTGGCTTGAGAGTGCCATTCTCTTCGATAGCGGCTTCAACCGGAGGGTGACTTTCGACTTCGTCGTCTGTGTGTCAGCTCCCGAGGAGGTGCGCGTCATGAGAGTGATGCAACGCGACGGCATCAGTCGTGAGAAAGCGTTGGAGTGGATTCACCGGCAGTGGAGACAAGAAAGAGTAGAGCAGTTGAGCGACTTCGTCATTGTTAACGATGGACGGCAGGACCTCGACGTGCAGGTGTCGGCATTGCTCAGCGCGGCCGGGACCATTCAATGAAAACTATATTTATTATCAATACAGATTTAATTTAAATATCAAGAAACAATGGAGACAATATTATCAATCGCCGGTAAGCCGGGACTTTATAAACTGGTTTCACGCGGCAAGCAGAATCTTATCGTTGAAGCTATTGATGAGACTCATCGTCGTCTTCCCGCTTTTGCAACTGACCGTGTGACAAGTCTTGGAGACATTGCCATGTATACTGATGCAGAAGATATTGCATTGTGGGAGGTGCTGACAAAGGTCGGTGAGAAAGAAGACAGCAAGAAGGCTTCTATCAATTATAAGAAATGTTCATCGAAGGAACTTCGTGACTATTTTGCCGAGGTATTACCTAACTACGATCGTGACCGCGTGCACGACAGCGATATCAAGAAGCTGCTGCAGTGGTACAACATCCTCGTGGAAAATGGCTACACCGACTTCAAGGCCGTACTGGCTCCCACAGAGGGCGACAACGTTGACGACCGTAAGGAGGCATAAAAATAGCTTAATAGTATTCAGTCAACGTCAATACACAAAAGAGGCTGTATTAGAAGTCCGGACTTCCAGACATCTGATACAGCCTTTCTTGTGTAAGACTTCCTTGTGTAAGCCTTCTTTGTGTAAGCCTTCCTTGTGTAAGTCTTCTTTGTGTAAGCCTTCCTTGTGTAAGTCTTCTTTGTG
>Ga0256406_1004087_pt1 | contig 17202 bp, 15 predicted proteins | sample RumenRJG_03DNA_FD_185986 | JGI IMG/M metagenome (GOLD analysis project Ga0256406, IMG submission 185986) | Bovine rumen microbial communities from Lethbridge, Alberta, Canada - RJG_03 | ecosystem: Host-associated > Mammals > Digestive system > Stomach > Rumen | place: Canada: Alberta | collected...
AGATGATGCGTGCCATCATTAACAACAATAACAAAGAACTCAATGCCGTCCGACGAGCCTTCGAGGCCCTACAACTGGCGGCCTAAATCACTTGCGAAACTTGAGTTATAATGAATAACACCATTGCCTAGGATTGTGAATAATCACAACCTCTCTTCAAAGTTTCACAAAATCCTGTAGATGATGTGAATAAAGAATCGCATACGTATATTCAAACCCTCCGGAAAACGTGTCTCGCAGAACGCTGTTGAGGCAGGCTGCACAGAAGTGCGTAGGGAAGGGCATGTCTCGACATCGATGCCTCCCAAGAGCCACGTTGTCGACCGACACCCCTTTGCAGAGCCTCCGGAAGGATATATCCCGACAGCACTTTGCGAAATTACACCACTCTCATCCTGAACGACCACCACTATTCATCCTAAACAACCTCCCCGTCATCCCGTACGACCCACCACTCTCATCCTCTAGTTGACACACATTTTCGAATTGGCGCAAAAACCAAAAATTATTTGTAAGTTTACAAATGTCCCGAAGAAATGGGGAAAGGATATGAATAATTTGATCATGGCGTTACTGACGATGCTCGGCTTGCTGGGCTGCAAAGGTTACTCGAACCTTAAGGTTGATGAGTTTGAAAACATGCTTTCGGAGGATAAGACTGCCCAGCTTGTAGATGTCCGCACTCCCCAGGAATATGCCTCAGGGCATCTTCCTGGGGCGATCAACATCAACTGGCAAGACGATGGTTTCATCGAGAATGCCAAGGCACTCCTATCCACGAAGCATCCTGTAATGGTATATTGCCGGAGCGGAAAGCGCAGCGCTGCCGCCGCCGCTAAGTTGGACGGAAACCTCTTCAAGACCTACAATCTGCTTGGCGGCTATCTCGCCTGGACAGAGGCGGGAAAGTCGGTTTCGACTTATGACGTGGAAGGCTTCAAGACGGCTTCCGGCGAACCGCTCGCCATCACCCTCATCAAGCACGCCTCGCTGGAAATCCGCTATAAGGGCCTTTCGATTCAGATAGACCCTGTATCCGGCTACGGCAAGCCTACGGACTATGCAACGGAATTCCCTAAGGCAGACATTATATTGATCACACATGAACACGGTGATCACTTTGACAAAGAAGCCATCGCGAGCCTCAGGAAGGAAGACACCCGCCTGTTCGCGAATGCCCGCTGCGCAGATATGCTCGGCTGGGGAAAAGCACTTGCCAATGGAGAGAGCGCTACGCTCCCCGAAGGAATTCGACTGGAGGCCGTTCCCGCCTACAACACCACTGAAGGTCACTTGCAGTTCCACCCAAAAGGCAGAGACAACGGCTATGTGATCACGCTGGACGGCTTTCGCATTTATATAGCCGGGGACACTGAAGGCATTCCTGAAATGGCTGAGCTGAAAGATATCAATATCGCTTTCCTTCCTGTTAACCAGCCCTATACAATGACAGTGGACCAGTGCGTGAAAGCAGCAAAGGCTATAGCGCCCAAAGTGCTGATTCCTTATCACTTCAGCAAGACTGACATTTCTGCCCTGCCGAAACTGCTATCTGGGATAGATGTCAGGCTTCGCCAAATGCAATAGGAGATGCCAGGCTGACCGGATCAACGTAAAAAAGGCACTTTTCATTTGCCTCCTATGGCACATTTATTTTCGCATGTCAGACAGTAAGGCTCATCGTTTATTATTATATTCGCACGAATATTCCTGAATCATATTAACTCAAGTTTCGCAAGTCTTAAATATTTGATTTAAAGTTCATTGAAAAGACTTGCACACCTCTGCCAACGCACTTTCTTTTTATATCTACGTTACCCCCTCCATAAATCCCTCCCCTCGGGGGAGGGACTTTGTCGGGTCTAATGCCCTCCTTAAGAGGTGTTTCGCATTAGCGAAACTTGAGTCATATTAATATGAAAGCATATTCTGTCATTCTAGGCATCGTTGCAGCCTGCACCGCTTTTTCTTCGCCTTGGGCTAGGCCTGCAACCCATAGCGAATTGGATAACGACGATGCTGATTCGACGGTCGCCGTCATCGCATGGTTCAACAAGAGAGACACTATGACGTATTGGATCAATGAGAGCAGCTGGAAAGTCAAGGACGGAGACACCACCAAGACATCTGGAGTCTCGACCAAAGTCATGCTCACGGTGACCGACTCCACGAAGAAAGGTTACAATATGGAATATAAATTCCTTGATTTTCAAGGTGATACGCTAGCAGACTCTAAGATAGGCGAATTCCAGAACACGCTCGTCAATAAACTGTCGAAGGATATCGTCGGGACATCTATCAGATTCAGAACTGACGAATATGGACACATCACCAAATACGAGAACCTGAAGGAAATCAAGACGCAGGCGAAGGAACTCTTTGATTCCGCTTATGAGGAATTGTTGAAGCTGCCCGTGATGGACAGCCTGAAATCCGTCGGAATCGACATTACCACACTCATCAAGAAGGCTGACATCGCCACCATAGTCGACGGATACACTGAGGAACTGGAAATGATGTTCCGGTTCCACGGCAATTCATTCACGGTAGGAGAATATGACGACCATAGCGACGAAACCAAGAAAGAGTATGCGTCCGATTCTCATCTGAGCATAGATCTTGATCCGGAGACAATGGAATATTCAATTTCAACCACGGTGGAGACGAATATTCCGTCGAAGGACCTTAAAGAACTCGTAGGTTCTATAGTCGAGACCTTTTCGGACAACTCTAAGTCAGAGGATTTTTCCGATGAATATGACAAGCAAGTGAAAGAAGATGCCATCGTAAGCAGCTGGAATAGCTGGAAATACTTCGCAGACGGCTGGCCTTCAGAGGTGTTGAGCCAAACAGAGACAATGCTGATGGGGCAGGGCAAATTGAAACAGACTTTCATTGCCTGGGAGACCCGTTCTGTCGGGAATCCAGAAAAATAGCCCAGGAGTTGCAACCAACTTTAGACTGGCCTAGAGGCAGGATGACACAAAGTTTTCACATATTCATTTTGATAATTATCCTAAACTTCGTAAATTTCTGCCCGCAACACTGCAATAACCTAAATTGCTGACCAAAATACAGCAATGTTAATGTAGATTGCTGATCAAAATAAAATTGCCGACCTGATGAGCCGGCGAAGACAATGTTAATTACTGACCAAAATATAAAGATATGATAATTGCATACTGCTTGCATGCTCTCAATCTTTCAGGAGGCATTGAAAGGGTCCTCACGACAAAGGCTAGCTACCTGGCCGACGTTTTAGGCTACGAGGTTCACGTGATAACCGCCCGCCAGAAAGGCAGGAAGATGCCTTTCAAAATGAGCGAGAAGGTTATGTTGCACGATCTTGACACGAATGACAGGGTATTCCTCCTTAAATACACGAAGAGGCTCGGGGCATTGCTCTCGGAGATTCATCCCGACATCACGGTGAGCGTCTGCGATAACAGCGTTTACGCTTTACCGATGTGCAAAGATGGAAGCGCCAAAGTCGGCGAATTTCATTTCTCCCACGAAAAGTTCCAGATGAAATACGGGTCGAGCGTTTTCGGAAGGCTTTACGCTGCTCTAAGAACAAGGAAACTCGAGAAGGCCGTCAGAAAACTGGATCGCTTCATCGTGCTGACCAAGGCAGACAAAGCGGACTGGGAGAAAGTAAGAGCCGATGGAATCGAGCAGATATACAATCCGCTGCCATTCGTCTCCTGGCAGACCTCTCCCCTGTCCCGAAAACGCTGCATAGCGGCCGGAAGGCTTGAAAGCCAGAAGAACTTCAAGGACATGATCACTGCCTGGAAGACGGTGGACAACAGGCATCCGGACTGGACCCTAAGCATCTATGGCAGCGGAAGCCGGAAAGATGAACTTACGGACTACATAAATGCGTCCGGGCTGACCGGCAAGGTCATTCTGGAAGATAACACCAGTGACATCGGCAAGGAATTGCTGGACAGTTCCTGTCTCGTGATGTCGTCTAAGTTCGAAGGCTTCCCGATGATATTGCTCGAAGCATTGACGACAGGCCTCCCAATCGTCAGCTACGACTGTCCCAAAGGGCCTTCCGAGGTCGTCACGATTGGTGTCAATGGCTATCTCGCCAATGTCGGAGACACGGACACGCTTGCCCGGGGGATATGCAAAGTCATTGAGGATGAGGAACTGCGGAAGCGGTTCGGAGCCGAGTCCAGAAGACTCTCCGAGAATTTCACCCTTGAGAAGACAATGGAGAAATGGGATTCCCTTTTCAAAGAAATCCTGAAGCAGAAGAAGGCAGAAATCTCCACCTTAGCTAATCGTCGAGAAGATAGACAGTCAGGCCGTGCGTCTTACGGCTGCCTTCAGGCGGAAGTTTCATATAATCGCCGAACTCCTGAGCCAGCCATTCGTCCCAATGCCGGAAAGCCTTGAAGCGGCAGCCTTCGAACTCCAAGTCAGAATATTCATCTAGCATATTCCTTTCAAAGATTTCCCTTGTGCCGTTGTAAGTGACGGAGACAGCACCGGCAAGCCGGGAGGTCTCGTAAGGGTATTTCAGGACTTCATCGTTGATCAGCTTCCACCAATGCTCCGCACCCCCCAGGTGAGCGTCAATCTTTGACAGAAGCGGCTGATGAAAATTGAATATGTCGAAGCGCGTCCCGCAAATGTTCAGCCTGTGAGACCAATGCGTCAGCTTATGCTCTCTTTTCCTTTGTAACTCAACGCCTTCCGGTTTTCCATCCATAGGGAATATGTCGATGTTCAATCCGAAATCATATTCATAGCCTCGGCCTTGAATACTTTTGGTTCTGACATCTTCGACCTTAGAGAAAAAATGGACAAAGCGGTCTCCCTTGACGCCAGCCCTGTGACAAAGGCAACGGTAACGGGAGCCTGGCTCCTTCCCGAAGGTGGACACAAAACGCTCATAGTCCGGCCTTGGCATAAGCAAATCGATGTCGTCGTCCCAAGGAATGAAACCCTTGTGACGCACTGCCCCGAGCAAGGTTCCATATGCCATTGAATACCTTATCCCCTCCTTGACGCAGAAAGCATCCACCGACTTAAGGATTTCCAGGAGATAGAGCTGGATTTCCCTGTGTGATAATTTACGCATAAAGCGAACAAAATATAGCCCGATTTTTACAAATATAGCTGATATTTGCTAAATTTGTATAAAACTGAAACAAACGAATATGCATTCTTATGTTTTTCCAGGAGATTTGGACAAGGAGATTGCGAAAATCGGCTCTCAACCTATCCCTTACATGAGGACAGACTGGTTCTCAAAGATAAATCTCGAATCCGAAAGCATTCTTTTGGATCTCATCCATTGCAATGGAGGAAGGGCAATCATCTACACTGGTTCAGGAACCGGAGCTATGAGCGCCGTGGTGGAGAACTACGTCAGCACAAAGAGAAAAGCGATCGCCATCAACGGCGGATCTTTCGGCAAGCGCTGGGTCTCAATCTGTGGGTACTACGGGGTTCCGGTGATAGACTTCAAGGTTCCTTTTGCAAAGGACATAGACTATGTGGAGCTTGAGAGGGTCATGGAGGCGGAACACCCGGACGTGTTCCTCTGCCAGCACCACGAAACATCTAGCGGGCAGTTGTTCAACCTAGAGAAAATCTCAGAGATCTGCCGCAGGCACGATGTCTCCATCATCGTAGATGTCGTAAGCTCATTTCTCGCCGAGGAGCTGGATATGGACAGGCTTGGAATCGACATCTGCGTGACAAGCACCCAGAAGGGGCTCAACATCCCTCCGGGGCTGTCCATTGTGTTCCTCAGCAGAAGACTTGAGGGATATGAATATGCCCATAGAGGCTATTACTGGGACTTCGAGAACAATCTGTCCAATCTCAAGAGAGGCCAGACCCCGTTCAGTCCAGCCACAACCATCTACCTTCAGCTTAACGCACGGCTCAAGCAGCTCAGGGAACAGGGCGGAGAGGCTCTCAACATCTCGCAAGTGCGCCATCGAGCCGAGATATTCCGCGCAGAATGCCGCAGGTACGGATGGGCGATGCCGGCTGAGACCCCTTCCTGCGCAATCACGTCCATACAGACGAAGGACACGGCAGAGCGTCACATCTTCAATGGCTTGATAGAACGGTATCAGACCTACATAATGCCGGGCTCAGTCACTGGTTTATACCGGATCTCACACATGGGGCTCCAGTCGGACGATGAACTGCGAAAGTTAGCCGAAAGAATACACTCAATCGAAGCTGAAATAAATGGATAAGGAGTCAATGCAGGCAAACGGAGGGAATCCTCACAGGAGGACGGTCATCACATACGGCACCTTCGACGTTCTGCACCAGGGACACATCAACCTGCTCAGGCGTGCTAAAGAACTCGGAGACTGGCTTATAGTTGGGGTCACGACCGACAATTTCGACATTGAGCGTGGCAAGCTGAACACAAGGGACAGCGTCATGAAGCGCATCCAGGCAGTCAAAGACACCGGCTACGCCGACGAGGTGATCATTGAGGAGTACAAGGGGCAGAAAATCGACGACATCCAGAAATACAACGTGGATGTCTTCGCAATCGGCTCAGATTGGGAAGGTTATTTTGACTATCTGAAAGAGTATTGCGAAGTAGTGTACCTTCCTCGCACGCAAGGCATATCAAGCACCATGCTGCGCGAGGAGCAGATTTCTGTCAGGATAGGAATCATTGGAACCGGTAGCATTGCGAGAAGATTCGTCCCTGAGTCCAAGTTCGTCAGCTGCAACACCATCAGCTCTGCCTTCAATCCCGATCATGGAGAGTGCGAGGCATTCTGCTCCGCCAACGGCATCCCGTCTGCGGCCCGCTCGCTTGACGAATTGACAGGCAACTGCGACGCAGTCTACGTGGCCTCGCCTCACTACACTCATTATGAATATGTCAGGGCAGCTCTCCAGGCCGGAAAGCACGTGCTGTGCGAGACGCCTTTCGTCCTACGTCTTGCCGAGGCAGAAGAGTTATACTCGATCGCAGAGGCAAACCACAGGACCCTTATGATAGCCCACAAGACTGCATACTGCCCGGCATTCAGGCATCTTGTCACGATGCTTAAGTCTGGAGTAATCGGGAAAATCGTGGACATCAATGCCTCAGTCACCACCCTGACCGACGAGAAATCCTCGAAGCTGGACCACAACCAATACGGTGGGAGCATGAATGAGAATGCCTGCTTCCCGCTGCTTCCAATCATAAAATTGCTTGGAAAGGATGTGCGAAACGTCAATTTCTATTCCATCATGAAGAACGACGTCGATATTTACACAAAGGCAGTCTTACGTTACGACTCGGCCACATCATCTTTCCAAGTAGGACTGGGAGCCAAGACGGAAGGGAATATGATCATCTCAGGCACCAAGGGCTACATCTACGTTCCGGCGCCATGGTGGAAAACAGACTATTTCGAGCTGAGGTTCGAGGATCAGAACCTGAACAGAAAGTGCTTCTACCCATTTATGGGCGAGGGCCTGAGGTACGAAATCCGTGAATTCATATCGCACATCCTGAATCCGGAGCAAAACTTCTATCTTCTGTCAAAGGGTGAGATTCTCAAGATGACAGAAATCCAGCAGGACTACATCGATGGTAAGACTGTCTATAAGCTAAGTTAGAAAGACCAATGAGACAACTCACCTTAAAGGAACTCCAGTCGTTCAGCCTTGGAATTCTCAAGGACGTGGCAGGATTCTGCGAAAAAAACGGCATAAGATATTCATTAGGCTACGGCACCCTGCTTGGGGCCGTGCGGCACAAAGGTTTCATCCCGTGGGATGACGACGTGGACATCATGATGCCACGCGAGGACTATGAAAGATTCCGGTCCAGTTACCGGTCGGACAAATTCACATTCATTGACAGCCGAAACACTCCGGACTGCTACATCGCCTTCGGACGAGTGTGCGACACGGAAAAGACCATCGCCACAAGCTGCATACCGTGGATAACGAAAGATGTCGGGGTTTGGATCGACATATTCCCTGTTGACCGAGTGCCGGACGACAAGGAGACATTCGAGAGAATCTATGACGCCCTTTTGATCCTGATGAAATCGAATGTGGGAATAAGACGGGTGCACACCATTTCGTCCTCCGGATTCTCTATCTACAAAAGGCTCAAAATCTGGACATTGAAGAAGATCAATCCGAGGCTTGCGAAACGTGACCCCAATGCCATAGTCAATGATATGAATGCCCTCATCTCCCTGCTCAGCCCTGAACATAGCCAGCATTGGTCACAATTATGCTGCCCGGACGTGGGCACGAACGAGTTTTTCCGTGACGAGGACATTAATGAATACGTCTCCCTCAAGTTCGAGGACTGCGACTTCTTTGCGTGGAAAGGTTATGACAGGATCCTGCGCGACTCTTACGGGGACTATATGACCCTTCCTCCGGAAAATAAGAGAAAGCCACTGCAGAACTACATCAAGTTCAGATGGAAAGAATGAAACGACAGAATAGATGATATGAAAGAAGCAGGTTCAATACAAGAAGATTCTTTGCAGTGGTTTTTCCTAAGAGACCTCAAACGCCCTAATGCGAAGGAGCATGCTTTTCAGATGCTGAGCCGGAATGGATTTGAAGTGTTCACCCCGATGAAAATCGAGACCAGGAATGTGGGTGGCAAGAGAGTGAGATTGGTGCTGCCATATATTAATGACATGCTGTTTGTCCATTCTCAGAAGAATGTCTTGGATGAAATCATTGCTAAGACTCCTACTCTTCAATACAGATACGTCACTGGCAGAAAATATTGCGAGCCTCTGACAATCAGGGATGAGGACATGGAGAAGTTCATCGCTGCTGTGAAGTCTTCGGATAAGCCTAGGTATTACCTGCCTCAGGAAATAACTTCCGGAATGCGTGGACGGTGGATCCGGATTATCGACGGGCCTATGGCTGGCTATGAGGGGCAACTGCTCTCGGTAAAGGGTTCTCGAAAGAAACGTCTCATCGTCGAAATTCCGGGCTGCATTGCTGTCGCCGTTGAAATAACTTCGGACTGCATCGAGGTGGTCAATGAATAAATATAAAAAAGAGGGCACCGTTCCAAGCGATGCCCCCTCTTGAAGAAATATTTGTTTGGTTATAGAAGGTTCTTGATTATTTATATTCCTTATCCCGTTATATGCAGGTTATAGGCTAATTATTTAGGCTCTTTGCTTTGGCGATCAGCTCCAGCAACTGTTTACGATACCCATGCGGATCTTTTCCCTGACCGGCCTTGACCAGTTCGGTTGCCATGTTGAAGCTGGCTTTGCCTTTGTATTCGGAATTTCTAAGCAGCATCGCATATGCGGCCACGCCAGCAGCAAATGAGAGATTCTCGGACAGCTGATCAGAACTTTGAGTCATTACGTCGTTGGACAGGGCAATGCTCTGGGAGCCTATGCTTTCCTTGTAGCGAAAATCGAACTTTGCCACAGATTTGCCGGCTTCGAACGCCTTTCCTGGAATGATTTCGTAAAGCGCTGTAATGGTCTGGCCTGCACCGATTTCTCCCGCATCCTTGTCATCGTTCTCGAAGTCGTCATTCTCGAGCTTCCGGTTCTCATAGCCGATTAGCCTGTAAGCCTCCACCATATCCTTGTCGAAGGTGACCTGGCATTTCGAGTCGTTAGCAACTGAGTAGAACTTGGAGCGTTCGTTCACGAAGACCTTAGTCATCTCTCCCTCTGAGTCAATATATTCATAGGTTCCATTACCCCAGTTCGACACCGTCTCCATCATAGAGTCGTTCAGGTTGCCACGCCCGAATCCGCAGCATGTCAGATAGATGCCTCCCTTTGCGTAGTCCTGAACCATTTCCTTCAGTTCGTCAGTGTCGGTCACTCCCACATTGAAGTCTCCATCCGTACCCATTATGACTCTGTTGTTTCCTCCTTTCTTGAAATTAGCCTTAGCCTCCTCGTACGCCATCTTCATTCCGGCTCCGCCGGAGGTAGAGCCGTATGCGCTCAGCTTCTTGATAGCTTTCTTTATGGTAGAAGCTTCGCTGACCGGCGTTGATTCCAGAATTTTTTCCACGCCGCCAGCGTAAGTCACTATGGAAATGCGATCGGTCGGACGCAGATAGTCCACAAGGGTCATGAGGGAATTTTTCAGGAGCGGAAGCTTATCGTCAGAATCCATCGAGCCGGAAATGTCGATGAGGAAAACGAAATTGGCCTGCGGAACCTCACTCTCAGGAACAGACTTTCCTTTGATGCCCAAGCGCAGCAGGTAGTGCTCGCTGTTCCATGGGCAAACGCCAGTCTCTGAGTTGATGGCTACGGTCTTGCCATCTGCCGGATCAGGATAGTCGAAGGTGAAATAGTTCAGGAACTCTTCTGTGCGGACAGAGTTTTTGTCCGGTAGCATACCTTCCATCAGATAGCGGCGCATGTTTGCGTAGGATGCTCCGTCGGCATCGACCGAGAACGTGGACACGTTCTCATCTGCCGTCTTGACGAAAGGGTTCTCTACGATTTGGTCATATTTGTCGCCTCCAGACCCGGGACAATCGATGTTTCCATTCATCCCGTAATAGCTGTCAGAAATTGGACTATCGGAACTAATTGAGCAGGAGCCGAGAAATGAGCCGACGATGGTCAGAAGGCTCGGGAAAAGAGCCAATGCAATTGAGCGTTTCATGATTGAATTAGATTAAAGTTATGTGTCGCCATATTAATATATACTATACGCTATCTGTCATCAAATGTCAATGTCTTAGCCCATTACGGACGCCAGACATATTCATAAATCCAATAAATATGAAACATTGCATCGACGAATTATTTTTTTATTGCTACATTCAGGAATGCCCCGATTCTTTTCGATCTGCCGTGATATTTAACAAGATTTTAGTAAATTCGTGGTCATGATAAAGATATTCGGAATGAAAACGTGCCCTTATTGCACGTACGTCCATGAGCAGATAAAGGACGATAAACGCTTCAGAGTCATCGATATAGGAGAAGATGTCTCATACATGCACGAATTCTTGGCGCTGCGGGACAACGATCCGGTTTTCAACCATTCCAAGGAAATCGGTGACATCGGCATCCCTTGCTTTTTGAGAGAGGACGGTTCGGTCTCTCTCAAACCTGAGGACTTCGGACTGAAAGAATATTCACCCGAAGGAGCCTCTTGCAGCATAGATGGCTCAGGCTGCTGAGAACGCCAGCGTCAGTCTTTAAAGAATATGTCTCTAGTATAGACCTTGGATCTGACATCGTCAAGAGCGGCGTCATATCTGTTTGCGATGATTGCCTTGCTCTCTGACTTGAATCTTGCGATGTCATTTACGACCTCGCTGCCGAAGAACAAGGTTCCGTTTTCTAGAGTCGGCTCATAGACTATAACTTTTGCGCCCTTTGCCTTTATGCGCTTCATTACTCCCTGAATGGAACTGTGACGGAAATTGTCAGAATTCGATTTCATTGTCAGCCTGTACACCCCGATCGTCACGGGATGCTCTGCGTTCTGAGACCACGAACTATTCGCCGAATAATACCCGGCCTTGGTGAGCACTTGGTCAGCAATGAAATCCTTCCTGGTTCTGTTACTTTCCACTATGGCCTGGATGAGGTTCTCCGGCACGTCGGCGTAATTCGCTAGAAGCTGCTTAGTGTCTTTCGGAAGGCAGTAGCCGCCATAACCGAAAGAAGGATTGTTGTAATAAGCGCCAACTCTTGGGTCCAGGCAGACCCCATCGATGATTTCCTTGGTGTCCAGCCCTTTCATCTCTGCGTATGTGTCCAGTTCGTTGAAGTAGCTTACGCGAAGGGCCAGATAAGTGTTAGCGAACAGTTTCACGGCCTCTGCCTCGGTAAGCCCCATGAACAAAGTATCGATATTCTCCTTGATGGCACCTTCCTGAAGCAGCGCTGCAAATGTATGGGCTGCCTCGTCAAGCCGCCTGTCATCTTTTGGACGTCCGACTATGATCCTGCTGGGATAAAGATTGTCGTAGAGAGCCTTGCTTTCCCTGAGGAATTCAGGCGCAAAGATTATGTTTTCAGATCCTGTCGCCCTGCGGATGTGCTCCGTGTAGCCCACAGGAACAGTGGATTTTATGACCATGATCGCATTTGGGTTGCACTCCATCACCAGATCGATCACTGCCTCGACGGCACTGGTATCGAAGAAGTTTTTCTTCGGGTCGTAATTCGTAGGGGTGGCAATCACTACGAATTCTGCTGCTGAATATGCCCCGCATCCATCCAAGGTGGCCGTCAAGTCCAAATCTTTTTCGGCAAGATATCTTTCGATATATTCATCTTGGATAGGAGATTTCCTATTGTTTATCATGTTCACTTTCTCAGGGACTATGTCCACGGCCACGACGTGGTTATGCTGGCTGAACAATGTCGCAATCGACAGTCCGACGTAGCCAGTTCCGGCTACAGCTATATTCATATTCATTTATTAGGTTTTTAAAGCATTGCAATTTACGAGTTTCTTTTGGAATTTGCTATCTTCGCAGAAACGAACTCATATTTTGGAAACTGCCTCAAATCATAAAATGAATGGATGGCTGGCGCTCAGCCCTCTTATGGTCTTTTTATTCATATATCTCATTTCATCCATCCTCGCTAAAGACTTCTACAAGGTCCCCATAGCCTCTGCTTTCGTTCTGGCCTCAATCTATGCGATAATCATCACTCCAGGCAGCATCTCTGAACGGATCGGAATCTTCTCCAAAGGAGCCGGCGACCATAACGTGCTGCTGATGATTTGGATATTCGTGATGGCAGGGGCTTTCGCTAGCGTTGCCAAATCCATCGGCACCGTTGAAGCCACCGTGAACCTGACGCTGACGCTTCTGCCACAGAAATTTCTGCTGGCAGGCCTTTTCATTGCGGCATGTTTCATTTCCTTCTCAATCGGCACGAGCGTTGGCACAATCGTAGCCCTGGTGCCCATTGCGGCCGGCATTTCCGGAGATACGGCTATCTCCATGCCGCTAATCACTGCCGTGATAGTCGGAGGGGCTTTTTTCGGCGACAACCTTTCATTCATTTCAGACACTACTATCGCTTCCACCACAACGCAGGGATGCTCCATGTCGGACAAATTCAAGGCGAACATCTGGATCGCTGGCCCCGCCGCAATCGTGGTAACCGCAGTCTACATATTCATAGGGTTGAATTTAAATGCATCTCCTGAAATCGGGGACATAGACATGATGAAGCTAATCCCCTACCTCGCTGTCATCCTGCTTTCGCTTTGCGGGGTGAACGTGCTGCTAGTCCTGACGATCGGGCTTGTGTTATGCGCAGCTATTGGTTTTCTCGAAGGTCTTACGTGGGTATCTTTTTTAGAAAGCGCAGGTTCGGGCATTTCTGGCATGGGAGACCTGATAATCGTCACGATGCTAGCTGGAGGAATGCTTGAGGTAATCCGCCATAACGGAGGCATAGACTTCATAATAAAAGGGCTGACAAAGAAGATAAAAGGCAAGAGAGGGGCGGAATTCAGCATTGCCGCATTAGTAGGAATATCCAATATCTGCACTGCGAATAACACTATTGCCATACTGACAACCGGGAATATTGCCAAGAATATAACTAAGGAATATAACCTTGATCCTCGAAAGTCTGCGAGCCTGCTGGACACTTTCTCATGCATAGTCCAAGGAATGCTGCCTTACGGGGCGCAGCTGCTGATGGCATCGAGTTTCGCTGGTATTTCAGCTACTTCGATAATATCTCATCTTTATTACCCGTTCACATTATTCTTCTTTGCAATCTTGTCAATAATCATTAGATTTCCCAGAAAATACTCATAACCACAGAAAAATATGAAAAAGTGCCTGACTTCCATCACTGTAATTTTTTCATGCATAATGCTGCAAGCACAGCAGCTGCCATATCAGAACCCGCAGCTCTCTTCGCAGGAGAGGGCTGAAGATCTTTGTTCCAGACTTTCCCTCGAGGAGAAAGTCTCGCTGATGATGAACTCTTCTCCTGCCATTCCTCGTCTGGGAATCAAGGAATTCAACTGGTGGAGCGAGGCTCTGCACGGAATCGGAAGGAACGGTCTCGCAACCGTTTTTCCTAATCCTACAGGCATGGCCGCATCATGGGATGATGAACTACTTTTCAACTGTTTCACTGCAGCCAGCGACGAAGGCAGGGTGAAGTACCAGCAGGCGAAGGAGGAGGGTCATGTCGGCGTGAACCAATGCCTGTCATTCTGGACTCCTAACATCAACATATTCAGAGACCCTCGCTGGGGGCGCGGCCAGGAGACTTATGGCGAAGACCCTTATCTGACTGGCCGGATGGGTTCTGCCGTCGTAAGAGGGCTTCAGGGGCCGGAAGACAGCCAGTACAGAAAGACGCTTGCTTGCGCCAAACATTTTGCAGTGCACAGCGGGCCGGAATGGAACAGGCACGTTTTCAACGTCGAGGGTTTGTCGGAACGGGATCTGTGGGAGACATACTTGCCTGCATTCAAGACCCTGGTCAAGGATGCGCATGTCGCCGAGGTAATGTGTGCCTACAACCGATTCGACGGCAAGCCTTGCTGCGGAAACGACCGCTTGCTCCAGCAAATTCTTCGCAAGGACTGGGACTTCCAGGGCATAGTGACCAGCGACTGCGGAGCCATTTACGACTTCTATCATGAAGGTTTCCATGAATATTCCAAAGATGCTGCCTCAGCCTCGGCTGTCGCAGTCCTGACTGGCACCGACACGAACTGCGGCGGTTCGTATGCAGCCCTTACGGATGCAGTTTCCCGTGGGCTGATCACTGAGAAAGACATAGACGTTAGCGTGAAACGCCTTCTTAAGTTTCGCTTCGAGCTCGGGGAGATGGATCCTGACGAGATGGTCTCTTGGACGAAGATACCCCAGAGCGTCGTTGCCAGCGAAGAACACCATAAGCTGGCTCTTCAGATGGCCAGAGAATCAATAGTCCTGCTCCAAAACAAGAATAATGCGCTGCCGCTTTCCAAAGATGAAGGAATCGTGGTCATGGGTCAGAACGCAGCAGACTCCATAATGCTTTGGGGTAATTACAACGGCTTCCCTGCTCACACGAGCACCATACTTGAAGGTGTTCTCGCAAAGGCTCCTCGGACAAGATTTATTGATGGGTGCGGACTGCTGCAGAACAGAGCCGCAATCGATGATATGATCCGTGCCGTTGGCTCAGCCAAGACCGTGATATTCGTCGGGGGGATATCTCCGAGGCTTGAAGGGGAAGAAATGCCGGTGAAGCAGCCAGGCTTCAAGGGCGGTGACAGAACTGACATAGAGCTTCCGAAGGCGCAGAGGGACGTAATCGCAGCCCTGCATCTTGCTGGCAAAAAGGTAATATTCGTCAACTGCTCTGGCAGTGCCATAGCAATGGTGCCGGAAACAAAGACTGCAGACGCAATACTCCAGGCTTGGTATGGCGGAGAGGCAGCAGGGGAAGCCTTGGCCGATGTCATATTCGGAGATTACAATCCTTGTGGTAAGCTCCCAGTCACTTTTTACGCCAGCACTTCGCAGCTTCCTGACTATCAAGATTACGATATGGCAGGCCATACTTATCGTTATTTTACCGGGGAACCTCTATTCCCATTCGGATACGGACTCAGCTACACAGAATTCAGCATTGGAGAGCCTTCATATCGAAAAGGCTGTGTCAAAGTGAACGTTAGCAATGCTGGCAGCCGTGAAGGCACTCACGTCGTAGAAGTTTATGTTCGTGACCCTAGAGACTCTCAGGGGCCGTTGAAAACGCTTCGCGGCTTTACCAGGGTTACGCTTGACGCTGGCGAGAGCAAAACAGTGAGCATTCCGATGCCTCGCTCCTCGTTCGAACTCTGGGACGCTAAGAGCAATTCCATGAAAGTCGTGCCAGGAAGCTATGAGGTAATGGTTGGCAGCTCAAGTGCCGACAAGGATCTGAAAACCATCACGGTAAAAATCCGATAGAGTATTTTGGAATATTTTTAATTTAAGTAAATTTGCAGCTCCTAATTATTACTGACATGAATTTCAACGGCATAATCGTAGGGGCTGCGGTTTTTCTCATTATAGGAATATGCCACCCCGTTGTAATAAAGCTTGAATACTACTATGGCAAACGCAGCTGGTGGGTCTTGTGCCTTGCCGGCATAATATTTTCGGCAGTTTCCATATTCCTGAAAAATGACGTCGCCTCAACTATTTTCGGGGCAGGCGCTTTCTCCTGCTTCTGGGGCATTCATGAAATATTCCAGCAGGAGGAGCGTGTGCTGAAGGGATGGTTTCCGGAGAACCCTGCGAGGCATGAATATTACGAAAATATAAGAAAGAATAAATGAATATGACGAAACTTGCTATTTTCGATTTGGACGGGACTCTGCTGGACACGGCGAAGGATCTTGGAAATGCGACGAATTACGCCCTTAGGAACTGTGGTTATCCGGAGAGGCCGCTGGATGATTTCTACCAGCTGGTGGGAAGAGGAATATACAACCTTTTCCGTGGGGCCGTGCTTCCTCGCGGGCTGTCCAATGAGGAACTTTTCAAGAGATATCCTTCCGTGGACAAGGGGGTCGTGGACAAAATGGCCTCGTTCTTCATTCCATATTATGACAAGCACAAATGCGATTACACAATGCCTTATCCGGGAATATGCGATATGCTCGATGCCTTGGAAGCGCACGGGGTCGCATTCGGCGTTGCCTCGAACAAATATCAGGAGGCCACCGAAGAAATGGTGCTGCATTATTTCGGAAAGCACAAGTTCGTCAAGATTCTCGGCCAGAGGGAGGGACAGCCTATCAAGCCCGACCCTGAGATAGTGGAGCAAATCATGGCTTGCGTGCCATCGCTTAAAAAGCAAGACGTAGTTTATTCCGGGGATTCCAACGTGGACATGCAGACTGGGCTCAATGCCGGCGTACGCACAATCGGCGTTCTCTGGGGTTTTCGCACTCGTGAAGAGCTGGCAGCCTACAACCCCTCTGCCCTTGTCAGCTCCGCCGCCCAGCTCACCGACGAGATACTCAGACCCTGAACTTTGTCAGAATGACTAAAGCCTGAAGAACCTGCCACGTCATCCTGAACAACCTACCACGTCATCATGAACAACCCGCCACGTTCATCCTGAACTGGATTCAGGACCTATTCTGCTCTAGGTGGCGAAGCAAGAAGTACATTGCAGGAAACAGGAACAGGTCGGCGGCGCACCATGCCGCCGGATCGCCCAGGCACACGCCCATGAAACCCATCGCAGGAAC
>Ga0256406_1004088_pt1 | contig 17199 bp, 16 predicted proteins | sample RumenRJG_03DNA_FD_185986 | JGI IMG/M metagenome (GOLD analysis project Ga0256406, IMG submission 185986) | Bovine rumen microbial communities from Lethbridge, Alberta, Canada - RJG_03 | ecosystem: Host-associated > Mammals > Digestive system > Stomach > Rumen | place: Canada: Alberta | collected...
CACATATTTGCACTCAAAAGTAGGGTTGACTTTAGTCAACCAAAATATGTCGGTAGACTTAAGTCTACCCTACTTGCTAAATATAAATATTATAAAATTTTATGCCTCATATTCTAACAAATTTGAATACCTTTTTTCAGGACATTTGGTTGGAAGGGGTAAATAAGTATAGTAGGTAAAAGTGCTAATTTTAGTAAGTTTTAGCATTTTTATAAGGTCGGAAATTGGTCGAGCATAAATGTCCAGAATGTCCGGTTTTGGTAACAAAAATGTCCTCTTTTTGCACCCTTTTTGCACATATTTGCACTCAAAAGTAGGGTTGACTTTAGTCAACCAAAATATGTCGGTAGACTTAAGTCTACCCTACTTGCTAAATATAAATATTATAAAATTTTATGCCTCATATTCTAACAAATTTGAAAAATTTGTATCATATTTCATTCCAAAATCATTAGCACATTTGTTTGCTTCATGATTTATTATAGCAATTTCTCCTGTTTTTGACGTAGCTTTTTCTCTTTTGCTTAGCTGTTCTATAAGACGAACATATTGTCCTTTTATATCACCTTTTAACCTTTCTCCAGGGGGCAGAGATTTTATTATTTTTTGTATTTTTTTAAATTCTTTAAATTGTTCAGTTCCAAGTAATTTACACAAAGCGACATCTTCATATTTTTCTTCAAACATTTTAAATTTTTCTAAACTAAAATCATTGCCTATCTCCAAACTATTAAATTCACCTTTACTATTTACCGCTACAATTTTCTTTAATTTAAAATTAAAAAATGTGCCAATATCACCAGGAATACCACTTAATGGTGTTGTTCTACCTGTGCCAAACATATCAGGATGGGAATGATAGACTTCTAAGTCTCTTGGAACATCTGAATTCATTCTTTCCATCATGCCTTTAATGTTAGCAAATTCTTTTGTTGCTGATGTATGTGTTCCATCACCTTCTCCAATAATAGTCGTTCCTCGTTTCGCAATGACTCTTTCAAACTGTTGTTCTTGAGGTAGGTCTAAGGCTTTATGTAATCTTTTAAAAATGTATTTAACAGCACTTTCTTCATTTTGAAAATGAATAGTTCCATCAGATAAACAAACGCCTAGTTCAGAAAAATTTACTTTTCCGAGTGGTTTTGTTTCAAGAATACTTCTTTTACCGCAAGTCGCTGCATACTTTGCACATCGTTCCGCTAATGTAACTATTTTTTCGTATCCCATGTAAAATCCCCTATTAAAATATTACATATATATAAAGTATTTTTTTATTCAGAAATTGCTTTTTTGTAATACAAATTTTACAAATGATTTCTCCTTATAATTATTCGAAAAATTTGTTATAATTTGTTTGCTTAGCCCGTAGGGTAGACTTTAGTCTACCAATACTACTGTTCTTTCTTCTCAATCTGACTGTTCTTTTACAACTAAATTGTACTGATTTTCTGCTATTGTTTGAAATACTGGCTTTAGTTTTATATCAAAGTTTTTATCTTTATATGTGATTAGTACGTTACCTTTTTTTAGGACTTTTGCTTGGAAGTGTTTCATGTCATTGCGAGGGCGAAAGCCCGAAGCAATCCAGTATTTGCCGATTTATAGTGGTCGGAAGTCGGTTGATTATTTACCCCTCAAAATGTCCGAAATGTCCGATTTTGGTAACAAAAATGTCCGCAAAAAGACTTTTGAAGTGGTAAAACTTACCCATAAATGTAAACAAATACCAAATTACACAATGGGACAAAATTAGGTATTTTGAATATTTATTGCAAAAAGTGTAGCCTACAGGCTTTTATGATATAATGCGAATATGAAAAAATATCTATTTGAATTAATGCTTGTAGTTATATTAGTTTCAATAGGACTTCTACAGCCTTGTAAATACTCTTTTGAATGTCACAAAAGTAAAGGTATTTGTGTAGTAGATAACCGAAATATAATTGGAATATCTGAACATAAAAAAACTCTTAAACTTTCAGATATTAAAGATATTAAAGTTGACAAACATATTGAAAAAAGAATTCGCGGAGGGAAGTACAATCGTCATACAGAATCCGTCGAATGTTATGATTTAAATTTCATTATGAAAAATGGGAAAATTATTGAAAATGCTCTAAATAATTGCACTACATTTGATATAATTGCATTTGAAAGAGCTGAGGAAATATCAAAATTTTTAAATAGTTCTAATATAAAAGACTACGAAATAAATGAAGATTATTCTTTATTGGCATTTATATGGTTTGCTGTTGCTGGAATAATTGCGTTGTGTTTATTTTTAAAACATAAATAAGAAAAATGATATATAATTACCAAAAGTAATTCTCAAAACCTCTGTTAAAAATTCTCAAACTGACTGTTCTTTTACATACGGTTAGTTGTATTATTCGGGTTTTTTAGTTTCTGTTAATTGATCTATCTGCATTTTAGCGTGTTGTTTGAATTGTACGCTTAGTTTGATTATTTCGGGAAGAGTCCACTTTGAGAATTTTGTCAATTCCTGTACAAAATCTTGTCAATTCCTGTACAAAAATTTTAGGATACAAATTGACACAATGGTCGGAAGTCGTGTTCCAATTTTTAGACTTCGGAGTTAATGTGTTTGTGCCATGAATAATATATAAAAAAAAGAGGAATTAAATATTCTATAATTCAGGGAGGAACTTATGAGGAATAATAAATTAGCAATTGTTGTACCATGTTACAACGAAGAAGAAGTTATTGAATATTCTATCGAGCAATTGTTGTTAATCTTAAACATAATGATAGATGATGAACTTATATCGCAAAACAGCAAAATTTGCTTTGTAAATGACGGAAGTTCTGACAGGACAAAAGAGATTATTGAAAAAAAATGCGCACATAATCATCAAATCGCTTTTATTGATTTAAGCAGAAATTACGGGCAGCAGTACGCAATTCTTGCGGGGCTGAACACGCTCAATGCTGATATTTATGTAACAATTGATGCGGATTTACAGGACGATCCGATTTTGATAGTTGATATGGTAAAAAAATATCATCAAGGATTTGAAATCGTATACGGCTGCCGCAAAAAGCGTGAAGCAGATTCGTTTTTCAAAAAAGGCAGCGCATTTTTATTTTATAAATTTATGCACCTTATCGGAGTTAATATCAGACAAAATCATTCTGAATTCAGATTGATGAGCCGCCGTGCGGTTGAAAGATTAAAAGAATACAAAGAAAAAACGATATTTTTAAGAGGCATAGTACAAAATATCGGGCTAAAATCATGCAATCTCTATTATGACGAAACAGAACGCCTTGCAGGTAAAACAAAATACTCGTTTTTCAAGTTGCTTGAACTTGCATGGGCTGCCATAACAAACTTTTCGATTTTACCGTTGAGAATGATAACGGTTGTCGGAATTTTGACATCATTTGTCAGTATACTTGAAATAATTTATGCTCTTGTAAGTTATATCAAACATTATTCAATTCCCGGGTGGACGTCAATAATTATGACAATAGCATTTTTCAGCGGAATTATCATAATGTCGCTTGGTATAATCGGTGAATATTTAAGTAAAGTTTTGATTGAAGTCAAAAACAGACCGCTATATCAGATTGAAGAAACAGTTAATTTATAATTTTTTATAGACATTTTTCATAACATGCATAAAATTATTTTCGTGCAGATATTTATCAATATTTGTATGCCTTGTATCGTGTTCGCCGATTAAAAACAAGCTTCCGCTTTTGAGCTTGAATGAAACAAGCTTTGCAAAAAGTTCCGCCTGACGTTCGTCAAAATACCCGATAACATTGCGGCACATAAGAATTGTATTTGAATTATCCCTCAATTGTCCGAGTATTCTGTACATATCATCGTTATGAAATTTTACCTTGTCTGTCAGGATTTTATTTGCCTTTAACGCTTTGATTCCGCCGTTTTGCTTATTTCTTGAGCTATACCATGACGTATTCACGCTGTTTAAATTCTTGTCATTTTTAATATTTAAAAACCCTTTGCCCTGCGAAAAATATTTATCATAATCCCCGACATTCATTTGCAGATTTAATCTGTCAAAAGGCAAAGTGTTTATATAACCGCTTTGGGCACTCTTTGTAATTTCCGAATCAATATCATACGCCATAATAGGGAAAAACTTGTTATCATCGGGACGGGGATTATTTTCTAAAATAGACATAATTTGCGTGTAAGCTTCCGAACCGTCTGAAGCTGCAAACTGTACAATATTTACCTTGGGCTTATCTTCGAAATTTTTCTTTTCATAAAGCGATAATTTTTCCCAATCCATATCATCTCTAAAAAGCCAGCTGTCATTGCCAAATTCTTCCCCTGATGGCAATTTGTATCTTCTTGCGGTTGTGCCGAAAGAGATATTTTGACATTGGTTGTAATAATTGTACGGGGCAAATCCTGAAACTTTCATACAAATTCTAAACCCCGAAAATATATTTTTTGACAGGTTTAATTTTTATCGAATTTGCAAATAAAAGTTGTTCCCCTGCCTACTTCGCTTTCAACTGCAATCGTTCCATTATGAAGTTCTACGATATTCTTAACAATTGCAAGCCCGAGCCCTTTTCCGCCCAATTTGCGGCTGCGAGCTTTGTCTACTCTGTAAAATCTTTCAAACAGATGATTTAGGTGCTGTTTTTCTATACCCGTGCCGTAATCTTTTACGATTACTTTTATTCCGTTATCGTGATTATTTAAAATTATATCAATTTTATCGGTTTTTGAATATTTCAAAGCATTAGAAACAAGATTTGAAACAGCCGTTTGGAGCAAATCTTTATCGCCATGTGCAATAATTTGCTCATCTGATATTACATTTATTTTAACGGGGCTGTAATTATATTCATCAATTACGTTTTGAATCATATCGTTGAGGTTAAAATCTTTAAAATCCTTATGTTCATCTGTTTTGGCAACTTCAATTTCCGATAAAGAAAGAATGTCGCTTACAAGTTTATCAATTGCTTTTGTTTGGAATTGAATAATATCAAAACACTCTTTATCCGCATTATCAATTGCATTGTTAGCTTCTATAAGTTCGATTGCGGAATTAATTGCCGTGATAGGGGTTTTAATTTCATGCGTAATATTTTGCAAAAATTCGCTTTTATACTGTTCAAGCTGTGTAAGCCTTGCAATCTGTATTTTTAAGCGTTTAACCATTTTCTTTATCGCAATGGTCAATTCTTGGAGCAATTCGATTTTCGGAACGTCAATTTCAGTTTCAAGATTTCCGTTTGCGACCGCAATTACGCTATCTTCAAGTTTGTTAAACGAATTTCGCAAAGAATAACATACCTGAATCAACCCTGCAATGAAAAACAAAATGTAAACGATAAAGAAAATAGCCAGATTTTTCTGAGCGTTTATTATACTTTTTAAAACATCAGCCTGAGATACGGTTATTTCAAGATAATACGTATGACCGTTTATATCGTAATCTTCACGCAGCCCTATTTTTTGATTTTTTATCGCATATTCATAAATCTTAAATCTGCTGTATGTATGGTGAAGAATTTTGCTGTCCCGCTCAAGCAACGGAGTCTTATTTTGAACATTTGAAGATGCTAAAAGTTTTTTATTTTCATCAAACAATCTTATTTCGGTATCTTCATTTTTAAAATCGTTGCAATATTGACGGATTTTAGAAAAATTTCGGTTTTGCAAGAAAGGCAAAATTACCCACTCTATTTGTTTTTTAGAAACCTGCAATTCTTCTTGTTCTTCTGCCATATAAGAAGCGTTGAATCGCAAAATTCCGAATACTGCTATTACGCCTAAAATCAATGTTATAAGAACAAAAATCCCTATCTCTTTTATCCAATACAAATCACGTTTTTTCATTCATTGCACTCTTTCAATTTATACCCTAAACCACGTACGGTTTCGATATTAGAACCAAAATCGCCGAGTTTTTTTCTCAAATTTACAATCTGTACATCCATTGCACGCTCCGATACATTAAACCCGTCATCTCCTCTTAAATAGGATAAAAGTTGAGAGCGAGAAAATACAATCCCGACATTTGTTATAAATGTTTCAAGAATAATATATTCAAATTTTGTCAACTTTATCAATTTTCCGTCTAAAGTAACGGATTTTCTCAAATTATCAAGAGTTATATTTTTATATGACTTTTGAGTATTTATGGTCGAATTAAGCAGATGAGCTTTAATTCTTGCAAGCAAAATCCTGTTGCTGAAAGGTTTTGAAATATAATCAATTGCACCGCTTTCAAAGCCTTTTAAGATATCTTCTTCCATCTTTTTAGCCGTCAGCATAATTATTTGAACCGATTTTAAATTGTTGTCATTTTTTATCATCTTGCACAATTCAAAACCGTCAATCTCTGGTATCATAATATCAAGCAAAATCAAATCGGGCTTTTCGATTTTGATTAAATTCAAAGCCTCCCTCCCGTCATAAGCTTTTCGTATTTTATAATACCCCGCAGACTGCAAAACAAGTTCAACAAGCCTGTTAATCTGAGGTTCATCTTCAACTATTAAGATTTTTGCATCGGTAATATTATTAGACATTTCTTTACTGATTTAAATACACATTATTATATTAATGGACTAATGTTAGATAAATGTTAGAAATCCAAATATCCGAGACATATCTTTTTTAGAATATTTTATTTCTTTGATTTATCTGCAAGTTCGGAATCAACTCTTAAAAATACAGGGAATATTTCTTCTTTTGAAATCAATTTACCTGCTTTTATATTAGAAGTTGTAATATCATCATATTTTGTCGTCAAATCGTAAGACAATTGTTTAGCCATATCACGTGCGATATTCGGACAATACGGATAAATTAATGATGAAACTATGCACATCATTTCAAGAACCGTAGCCAAAACCTGTCCGCATTCGGTCATTTTATTTTCTTTAGCTAATGTCCAAGGCGCATTGTCCGTAATAAATTTGTTTGCACTGTCAACAAGTCCGATAATTACCTGCGCAGCTTCCTGCAATTCAAAATGATTGAAATGATTTTCAATTATTTTGACAGAACCTGAAGCTGTTCTCAATAAACTTTCTGCCTCTTTTGAACGATTAGTTAAAAATTCTTCTTTTATTTCTCCGTCAAAATATTTAACAAGCATTGATAAACTTCTGTTTAACAGATTGCCCATACTGTTTGCAAGATGCGCATTAACTTTTTCTTTAAAATCAGTATCGGAATAATTACCGTCACGCCCGCAAGGAGCAGATGTTGCCATATAATATCTGAACGCATCGGGATATTTCAATTCAAAATGTTCGAGAACCGAAGTAGGCGAAACGACGTTGCCTAACGATTTTGACATCTTGGTTTCATCTATCGTTATCCAACCGTGAGCAAAAATGTGTTTTGGCAAAGGCAAATCCAAAGCCATCAAAATTGCAGGCCAATAAATCGAATGGAATTTCAAAATATCTTTACCGATTACATGAACATCAACGGGCCACAATTTTTTAAATTGATCACTTGATCCGTCAGGGTCATAGCCGATTGCAGTAATGTAATTAGACAAAGCATCTATCCAAACATAAATTGACTGTTCTGGATCATCTAAAATATCAATTCCCCAGCCGACATTTTCTTTTGAACGGGAAACGGAAATGTCTTGAATATCTTCAAGCTGATTTAAAACTTCATTAGCCCTGAATGCGGGAACTATAAAATCAGGATGAGATTTAATATAATCTTTGATTGCATCTTTGTATTTTGTTAATTTGAAGAAATAATTTTCTTCTTTTACAATATCGGGTTTTCTCAAATGATTCGGACAAAGTCCGTCCTGCGTTAAATCTTTTGGGCTTAAAAAGCTTTCGCACCCGGGACAATACCAACCCTCATACTCGTGCTTATAAATGTCGCCGTTATCTTTTAATCTTTGGAAGATTTTTTGAACAACTCTTTCATGATCTTCATCGGTTGTTCTGATAAATCTGTTATAACCTATATCAAGCTTTGCCCAAGCATCTTTAAATTCTTGAGAGTTTTCATCGCATAATTGTTTAGGCATAATACCTTTTGACAAAGCTGTTTTTTGAATTTTTATACCATGTTCGTCTGTTCCGGTTAAGAAAAACAAGTTGTCGGTTCTCAGCGAGTAATGTCTTGCTATAATGTCGGAAATTATCTTTTCATAAGCATGTCCGATGTGCGGAGCGCCGTTTACATAGTCAATTGCGGTAGTAATATAAAATTTATCAAGCATTGTTTTATCCTCGGTTTCTTTACTATTCTTAATATGATATTAACATAAATAAAATATTTTTTAATTATTGCGCAATTTTTTTATAAAAAAATACTTTATATAAATACAGGTTATGTAAGTAAAAGGAATGTTTATATGGAAAATTGGGTTAATGCATTGGATTGGTGTGCAGCATCGGGCGTAATCGATTATGATGCGCCGGCATTTATTTTGGGACAAAATCCCAGATACGTAGGACACCCCGTACCCGAGCAAATTCCGATGCACAATATTTCCCTGCTTCCGCCAAATATTAAGTTAAAAGATGTCCCGGATACGGATACATTTGAAAATTCCGACGGTAAATTGGTTCATAATCCTTTATGGAAAAAGATTTTATTCGGAGCAATTGCAGTTGCGGGGGTAATCGGCGGCGGAATCGGGTTATCAAAATTAAAAAAAGTCAAAATGCCCAAAATTTCCATGCCCAAATTGAATATTAAAAATCACTTAACCAAAGTGTGGAATTTCATCAAAAAACCGTTCACATTTATAAAGACAAAATTAGCAAAAGTGTTCAAACACTAGTAATATCAAGATAAATTTTTCATTTGAAACCTCTTTACATTTGGAAATAATTGTAATATAATTATGGCGATGTTGGTTTACTATAAGTAGTAGAAAAGAAAGAGGAAGTAAAAAAATGAAAAAATTATTAGCAGGCTTATTAGTAGCAGGTATGCTTTCAATTACTACATCAGGTGCATTTGCTTATGCAGGAATCAAAGATGTAGCACAAAATTACTGGGCTCAAACTGAAATCGCTAGTGTTGTAAACGATTCAGTTATGTTTTTAAATGCAGGTAACTTCAGACCTGAAGAAAAAATCTCCAGAGTTGATTTCGTTACTGCTTTATTAAAAGTTTTAGGTCAAAGCAACGCAGCTATCAATGTAAAAGTTCCTTACAGCGATGTTGCTAAATCAGGTGCAGGTCATGATGCAGTCGCAAGATCTCAACAAATCGGTTTGGTTTACGGATATCCTGACGGAACATTCAGACCGAACGGTTCTATCTTGAGAGATGAAGCTCAATCAGTTATCAGCCATATCACAATTGATGGTACAGTTGATTCAAAAATCGTTTCTAAATACAAAGATGCAGCTAAAGTTCCCGCTTGGGCTAAAAATGTTTATGCTAAAACATTATCTTACGGCATCTATGTTAACCACCCTAACGAAAATGAATTAAGACCGACCGAAGAATTAACAAGAGCTGAAGCTGCTGTATTGTTATACAGATTAAGCCAAAGATTAGATTTAGTAAAAGCTCAATACAAAAATGAAAAAGTTTTAGGTACAGAGCACTTAAATGTTACTAAGAAAGCTCCTTGCAATGAAGTAACAGTTACTAATATGAGAAACATTGTTAAAGAAGGTAACGTATTAGAAATTCAATTTACCGAACAATTCAAATCTAAATTACATGCAGCAGGAGATTCTGTGACATTCACTAACCCTGAAGACATCGTAACAGAAGAAGGAACTACATTGTTCCCTGCAGGTTCTAAATTCTACGGAACAGTTTTGAACATTCAAGACCCTCAATGGTGGAACAAGAACGCAAGAGTTTATACTCAAATCAATAAAGTAGTTCTTCCTAACGGAAAAACTGTTGATATGAACGCTAAACCTTTCTACAAAGATTATGCTTTGAAAGAAGGTCCTTGGATGACAGCAGGTAAAGTTGCATTGTACACGGTTGGTGGTACAGCTGTTGGTACCGGCGCAGGTGTTGGTTTCTCATTCATTCCGAAACCTGATAAAGTAGGTACAGGTGTTGCAATCGGTACTCCTGTTGGTGCTGGTGTTGGTTTAATCACCGGTTTCGTTACACCCGGTTTGAACTATGTTGCTAAAGAAGGCGAACAAATTCAAGTTATCTTAATTGATGATTCCTCTATCGCTAAGTAGTAAACAACATTACAACTAATGTAAAAAACGAGGTTTTGATTTAATTCAACACCTCGTTTTTTTTATTTACTACTTTTCGGCTATTATAGATAACCTGTCTTATCAATGTAAATCACCTTTAAAATTTATAAAATATTTGTGTATCACACACAAGGAGGTCAATTTATGAAAAAGATATTTTCACTTATTGCATTAATTGCATTCTTAGGAATCCCTCAAGGCGCATTTGCATGGAGCTATGACGGTTTAGGCAGTCTAAATCCGTTTACGAATTTCGGTCGGGGCTTTGGCGAGAACGGCTGCGGCTGCAAGGTAGAAAGATGTCAAAAACAAAGACTTACAAAATGCGAAAAATTGCATGGAGTAAAAATTATTCGCAGAGGTACACCCTGCGGATGCGCAGCACCCGTTAAACCGATTTACATGGAACAGACAAATTGCGCTGGATGCAAAAGAGCATTTTAAATTAAAGGCGGCATTTTTAGTAAAAATGCCGCCTTATTAATCTTTATTTATTATATCTTATAAACTATTCAACAATATCTCTTAATGTTTTAAAGATTCTGTCAGTAATATCTTGGATGTATTCCTGACTAACCATGCCGTTTATTATGGCATCAGAAATTTGGTATGTCGGACGAATATATTGTTGTGCCGTTCTGTTAACGTCAGCAAATTGCAAATCGGCAGCTTTACCTTCTTTACCACGTTCTTTCGCTCTTTTATACCATCTTTGTTTAATTACTTCTAAAGGAGTAAAGACATAGACTTTAACGTCCATAATATCACGCAATCCCTCGTTTAAAACATAAAGCCCTTCTGTTAAAATAACTTTTGCGGGCTGTTTTAAATCTCCGTCGGGTTTTGATTCACAAGTTACAAAGTTGTACTTGGGGGATTTTATTGTTAAACCCTCTTTTAATGCAACAAGATGCTTTTGCATCAAATCCAAATTTATAGCATCAGGAGTGTCAAAACTGAATCCTGTTTTGAATAATTCTTCATAAGAGCCTGCTTCTTTTAACTCTTTTGAAGTATCTTTGTAATAATCATCACATCTTATTACGGTGTAAATTCCTTGAGTGTTATCTTTAACGCAAGCTTTAACGGTATTGTCAACAAAAACGGTTTTGCCCGATGCACTTTCCCCCGTAATACCTATAAGAAAAGTTCTCTTTTTGTCTTGAACGACTTTTCTTGCAATATCCATTATCAAAGTATCCGATATTTTCAAAAATAACGGTTGATCTTCTTTTTTATCCTCTTCAAGTATTTTATTCAAGGAGTAAACAATTTTAGAGATAAGTTCCATTTCTCTGCGGCTTGAATAAAAATTATAACTTGTTAAACCAAAATCACTACTCATTTCTTTCCTCTGTACAAGTTAATACTATTCTACTGTAGAATAAATCAAAGTTCCACTAAAGATGAAATTTTGTAACAAAAAATTTATATTCCTAAAGATTTAAATAAAAAAGGACGAATATATATTTGTCATAAATAATGAGGAGTTATAGTTTATGTATCAAGACACAATTTTTGAAAACGCAAAAAGAGAAGCAAAAGAAAAAGAATTTAACGCAATTAAGGCTGATGTGAAAGAGGTAGAAAATTTGATTGAGAATTTCTTATCCCAATTGCTTGAATGCACAACAATTGCAGCAGAAAGAGAATTTTACGCTTGCGGGATTTAAAGATTTAAAATAAAAACCGAACCTAAACAATACAAAAAGAACCTTTAATTAAAAAGGTTCTTTTTGTTTGACTTCATTCTTACTATTAGCCTATGTATTGGAATGTATATCCCATCGGGTACTTTTCGAAGATATTCTCACCTGATTGAACTAATGAACCTGTGTAGGCATCAACTCCGGAATTGAAACCCATTCCGAATAACGGAGTAGTTCCCATTGTCGGAACCCCGCCCATCATAAACGGGTTGGTAGTTGTTGTACCTAAGCCGAATGCAAACGGGTTATTTGAAAATACTTGAGGATTTGTGCCAGCCTGTTGAGTTTGAGTATCATCAGAACCTTGAGTCTGTTGAGTTGTTGTATCATCTGATGATTGAGTATCTGTTGTTTCATTATCATCTGTATTGTCTGTATCTGTATTATTATCGGTATCAGTTGAAGTTGAAGATGTTGAAGAAGTATTGTCTGAAACTTCAGCACTTTCTGTTGCCGAGCCTTGAGAGGTTTGTTCATCTTGAGTTTCTTGAGGTCTTAAATCTATAGTTTGTCTTGTTGCATCAGCTGCTACGTTTTCATCAGGATGGTTTTCAGAGAATGAACCGCCGGTAACTTTATCTACAATCCAATCACCTGCAGCCCATGCCAAAGCACCTACAACAGGACCGCCGATTGCCGTGCCGACAGCACATAAACCTGCACCAACGCCGATTTTTAATGCTGATTTACCGATTTGTTTCATTCCCTCAACGAAACCGCCGTCTTTATGAGTGAAAGCTTTAACTACATCGGGGATTTCAAAACCGACTGTTAAAACGGTACCGATGATAGGTAATTTTTTACATACTTTGCCTAAGCCTTTTAATGCTCCGCCTGCTTTTGCCCAGAAGCTTGCAGTTTTACCAGCTTTTGCCGCTGCAATTTTAGCGGCTCTAATTCCTGCTTTCGGTTTTGTAACAAATGATTTAGCAAAACTTGTTATGCTTTGCCAAACAGTTTTTTTAGTCCCTGCTTTTAAAAGGTCTTTTTTAAGTGCGGTTAAACCTGCTTTGCCTTTTTCAATAGGATGACTGAATATGCTGTAACCTGCTTTAGGATTTGCAACCCTAACGCCTTTTCTTGCTTTTGTTATAACGGAACACCCGTCACTAAATGCATATCTTGGTATAGCTTTTAAAACATTTAATGCAATTGTACCAATTCCCATAATTTTCCTCGCAATAACTTTATATTATCCCCTGTATTTATATAAAGTTTTTTATTGTTGCGAAATTGCTTTTATGAATTAGTTTTGTTAAGAAATATTAAAAGAGTTGTATAAACAAAATACAACTCTTTTATATCTAAATTAAATGTTTATACGGATTTATTCATCATCGTCCATATTGATAAATTCGTAATTCTGACCGTTTTGGGTTTGACCGTTCAATGAGGTGTCAGGAGTTTTTGTCGGTTTAGATTGTATTGAACGATTTACTGTTGATGAAAAATCAGATAAATTATTTATGTTATAAAAATGACCGCCCGTTGTCGATGCAAGGCAAGTTAAAGATTTTGAATACGATGAAACAAGCACTACATCAATATGAACATCTGATCTTTTAGTCATTAAACGCTTTGCAAATTCGCAAGGGTTGCCGCCGCAATTTTCTCCGCCGTCGGTTATTAAAACTATTTTCTTTGGTAAAGATTGATCAAGTGTTGCAAAGTCCTGATATACGGCTCTATCCAAAGCATAAACCAAAGGGGTTGCTCCACCTATATCAACCGAATTCATACCGTTTATTAAATTGTATGCATTGGCACTTCTGATAGGTGCAACCTGCTTTGTCGCCGCACAAACACCTGATGTTCTGCCAAGAGGACTTTGCTGGGTTACGACTTTAATCTTATTTCCTTTTTTAACAAGTTTGGTAACTTCCTGAATTGTTGTACCGAATCTGGGGTTGCTGCCGTAATTATCATGACCGAAAACCCTAAACCCGAGTTTTGTGGAAGTCGGAATTTGGGCAACAATTGATGCCATAGAACGCTTTGCAACGTCAATCCAGTTTGCCATACTCCCCGAATAATCCATAACGATTTCAACTATAGCGCTATCGCCGTTATTTACGGTACTTTGATTTACATAATCAGATGCGGAATAGTTGTTGAAATAATTCTGGTTAATAGTGTTGCCTACCTGAGTTTGGACTTTGCCTGAATTTTTAACAACGCCCGATGTATTAACAGTATATTTTGCTCCGAAAGCCGCACACATTGTAAACGCAACAAGCACAGCCGATATCATAAATTTTTTCATAATCTTATTACCCTATATATTAATATTATAATATCATAACTTGCAAAACTTGTCATTTCGGATAAAAAGAGTTTGATATATAGAATAATTATAATAATATTTGGGTGCCGAGAAATATTTTGTGGCTGTCTTTAGTTGCCTGATTTTTGCAGTATACATAATTGAGAACAAATCTCAACGCCTGACCTCGAATAAACCAGTTTATACCTGCCGTATACTCTTGAATAGAATTATGCGAAACTTTTCTATTGGGATCAAAATGGTCGACTCTGGCGATTACCTGTAAATGCGGATTTAATTTCAACCCGAGGGTATACGCCATACCCGATGCCTTTTTATTGCTTAATGCAGCACCGCCGTTGTAACCGTCTGCAATAGCCGCTTCAAAATTTGTCCACAGTCTTTTATGTTTATAGCCTATATAAATTGTTCCTACATTATAATTAAACCTGTTATGACCCGAATTTAACCCGCCACCGACGGTTAATCTGCCTAATTTGCCATCATCAGACCCGAACGGTTTAACATTTAGCCAGCCGATAAAATCAGCTCCCGGCATTCCGCTTGTAAAGTAACGCCCCGATGAACCGACAGACAAACTGTAATCGGCATAATTATAATTACCGATAAGCTTAATTGATGTGGTTCTTAAATTCCCGAAATTTCTTGCAATTTGAGAGCGTTGAACAAAAGGCAATGTATATGTAGACATACCGCCCTCAATTCCGACCTGTCCTCTTGAACGACCGATCTGTATTTTGTGGTGAGGGATAATATTATCCGTTATAAATAAATCCCCCCACATATAATCAACATAATTTTTTCCGTGATCAACTATAGGCAAAATACTGAATCTGTAATCATACCTGTTATTTTGAGTTGTACCTTGAAAACCGAATTCCGTAGCTAAATCATCATAATTTGTTGTATAGTGATGAGGCGCAAAAAACGAAGATAAAGAGCCTCTGTGCCCCGCATAAAACTCAGTTTTGCCATACTTATGAGTAAAAGTTAATTCGTCTTTTAATAAATATGAGGGGATATCAGTTCTTGTTATTTTTGTTTTAAGTATTCTTTGCAAAAAAGTTTCTTCTTTGGGTGCTGGATTTTTGCCGAGTTCATCAAAGACCCTAAATTCTGATTCGACACTATCGGGGACATCGTCTTTATCGTCATCAACAGGTGAAGCAAATTCCCCAAGAGTTAATTCATTCTCCTGTTCGGTATTTAACATTTCCTGCGTAAGATATTCATTTTCGGCTTTTGCGCAGTTTTGAAATTGAAAAAGAACCAAAATCACAGCTATTACAAAAAACTTCTTCATTTATTAATTATAACATATACTTATATAGATTTAGTCATTTTTTTATTGTATATTTTTGTTATGAAAAATAAAATCAATGAAAAACAAAAAACAGAAATACATGCCCCGATTGTTGAAGCTTTAAAAAAAGCTTATGAACATCCGACTTATCAATTTCATATCCCCGGACATACAAAAGGACTCGGAGTTCTGCCCGAATTTAAAAACCTTATAGGCAAAAAAGCGCTGCAGCTTGACACAACAGATGAATTTGATAATTTAGGTACTCTTACCCCCGCAACAGGACCTATAAAAGAAGCTGAAGAACTTGCGGCAAAAGCATTCGGCGCAAAAAGGACGTTCTTTTTATTAAACGGTTCGACTATAGGAAACCTTGCCATTGCAATGGGTTTAACTAAAAAAGGGCAAAAAGTAATCGTAAACAGGAATTGCCATCGCTCTGTTTTGACAGGATTAATAATTTCAGGAGCAGACCCGCTGTGGGTTTTACCCGAGAAACTTTCCAACTGGGGACTTTGGGGGAGTGTTAACCCTAATGATATTGAAAATTTATTAAAAAAGCATAATGATGTATCGCTTGTATGGATTACAAACCCGACTTACGAGGGGGTTGTATCAGATGTTAAATCGATTTCCGAAATATGCAAAAAATATAACGTTCCGCTTGTTGTTGACGAGGCTCATGGATGTTTGTGGAACTTTAATCCGAAATTGCCCGACTCCTCGCTAAAACTCGGAGCAGATATAGTAGTTCATTCACTTCACAAAACAGGCGGAAGTATGAGCCAATCTTCAATGCTGCATATTAATAAAAATTCATCGGTCAATGAAGAAGACATTGAACAGGCTTTAATGCTTTTACATACAACAAGTCCGTCTTTGCTGCTTTTGGCAAGTTTAGATGCATCAAGAGCCCACTTGCAGTCTAAAAAAGGACAGCGCCAATTAAATAAAGCCATTTCAAACGCAAAATATTTACGTTCCGAAGTCGATAAAATGAAGCATATTCATCAATTAAAATCCGATTTCGGGTACAAAACAGATGTTACAAAAATCTTTATTAAAGCTGACGGCTTGTCAGGGAAAAGATTGGAATCCATTTTAGAAATAGATTTCGGGATTGAAGTTGAGAGCGCTAGCGATGAGGGATTGCTTATTTTAAGCAACATCGGCAATAAATTGTCAGATTTTAAATACCTTGCGCAATGCTTACACAAAATTGACCAGAATGAATACAAAGACATCTACTATCTTGAAAATAAAAAACACATGCCGATGCTTGTTCCGATTATCAAAAAGAACCTGCGAGAAGCATTCTTCTCAAATAAAGAAATTATCAAAAAAGAAGATGCCGTAGGCAGACTGTCAGGAGAAGTAATCGCCGAATGTCCTCCGGGAATTTCGATTTTGCTTCCCGGCGAACTTATAACAAAAGAACATTTACCTTATTTAACCGACTATGAATTTATTGAAGTTTTGAAATAAATTTATATTACTTAGACCTATTTTTATTAATAAAAACTGTCGTCGTAACATGTCTTAACATGTTGCCATGGCGGTTTTTCGGGCTTTTCCGGAGCTTTTGTAACAATTTCTTAACATGAATAAAACATGTGTTAAAGTTTAGCACCATGGTTGCCGACATGAAGAATATAGGAAACAAGAAAAAGAAAGGACAGACGAAAAATGGGAATGTCAGCATCACAAGC
>Ga0256406_1004089_pt1 | contig 17197 bp, 18 predicted proteins | sample RumenRJG_03DNA_FD_185986 | JGI IMG/M metagenome (GOLD analysis project Ga0256406, IMG submission 185986) | Bovine rumen microbial communities from Lethbridge, Alberta, Canada - RJG_03 | ecosystem: Host-associated > Mammals > Digestive system > Stomach > Rumen | place: Canada: Alberta | collected...
GTATGCCATGGACTTCCTGAAAGAACATGAAAGCCCCAGGTATTACCGGTACAACAAGTCGCTGCTGTTTGATGATGCCCAGACAGGCATCCGCAGGCAGCTCGATGACATCCGCTCCGAGATGCGCAGCGGTAATGCGACAGGCGCGGGATCCTGACGGGGACAGACATCCGCTCCAAGATGCGCGGCGGGTAAGTGATGCACGATTACAAGCTACACTTGGCAATCAGAACCCCACGGGCTTGCCCGTGGGGGCAGTTATCTCCTTGTCTTGACCGCACGCTTTTTCGACCAGCCGGATACGATTCTGCCGCCCTTCACATCGCGGTAAGCCCGAACCCGGACATAATATTTTTTCCTGGCGGCAAGCTTTCTGATCACAGCTGAGCGGACACCCTTTTTCCTGATCAGAAGCGTCCTGGCATTGATGAACTTTTTGTCCGTGCTGTATTGAATCTCAAAGCCGCTGATCTGCCTGGCCTGCTTTTTCCACGATACCTTCAGGCTCTTCTTTCCGCTGTATGCCCGGAATCCTGAGACCTTCTGCGGGCGGATCGTGAAGGAGGCGGTTCCCTTTCCGGCATATGACGAACCGCTTCGAAAGGCAACCGTAACGGTCGCAAAGCCGACATTCTTATTGTGGCTGTAGGAGACCTTATAGTTCGATGCAGCGATCTTTTTTCCATTTACATCCCGCACCGTCACGCTGGGCCTGAGCGTTTTCCCCTTGTAGGTCAGCGTCCCCGGCGTTGTGGAAATGGAGCCGACCTGGGGGATCTCTCTCGTCTCCGCGATCTCGCCGCACCTTCTGCACCGGCGCACCTGTATGCCGGACTGTGAGGCAGAAGCTTTTCGCTCTGTCTTCCAGGGGCCCTGTTCGTGGACCGGTTCAATGACCCGGGACGCGGAAGCTCCGGTATCTGAGGACGCGCTGATCACGGCAGAGCCCCGGCCTGAGAGGCTTATGGTGCCAAAGCCGTCTACCTGAACATTCTCCGGATTGCTGGAGGACCAGTATGTCTGCCCGCCATCCAATACAGTGACCGTCCTGCCATCCAGCACAGCGTCCATGCCAAGTGCATACGTCACGTGGTCTCCTCTGTCGAGGTAGCCCCATTTCTGGACAGCTTCAGCAACCCTCACAAGCTTCGGTGCCCCAAGTGCTGCATTGCTGACATCAATGATTACACGGCAGTCCGGGATTGGAGCCATTCCATCAGATGAAGGTTCTACGTTGCTGGAGAACTCTCCCGCCGTTGTATTGTCAAAAATTCCGTTTGGATTCAAAAAGCAGGCCAGACCGACACAGGTGTTGGAAGGATCGATCATCTCTGTATAATGACCCGTCACACCCTGCCCCTGTCTCACCCAGATCTCTTTCTCCTCATACCACTGATCAATGCCCTGGATCATTCCGGATGAATCATTCCACGCAAGGACTTCTCCCCCGGAATAGGTTCCATCCGGTGCCTGTACTGTGAAGCAGTCTTTTCCGTTTGGCCTTACATGTGCGATCAGAATGCTGGCCTCCGCAGCCCGGACTCTTGCAATGTACTCCAGCGACTGCGACCACCTGATCGGGACATAGTCCTGCATGGTCAGTGTCCTGGCGCTGTTTCGAGGATCCCGGATATGATCCCGGCAGGCTTCCAGGCGGATGGCATTGATTCTGTTTAAGGCCGCATGCACATCTGTGACATACCGCCCTTCCACGGCGGCAAGCCGGCAGCCCTCAGATGCCCGCTGCACCGTCCGGAATACCGTTGTGCCCGCTCCGTAGGCGAAGACTGCCTGCGCCGGCAGAATCAGAAAACAGATGACCGCCATCAGAAAAAACGCTTGTCTGATTCCTCTCTTCATACAATAATCCCTCCTACCGAAGTTTTTCCACATCCTGAATGAACACATAGAAGATGTTCCCGTAGTGTTCATCCTATACTGGCCGTCCCTCCCATGTCAATGACATTCCGGATCGTTCCTTTTTTTGTCAGAATCCGGTATTCGACATAATCCTCGTAGCTCTGTTTCGATTCCCCTGATGCCTCTTTCTGCTACGCAATCTGTGCCCGGATCGAGTTCTCCACCCGCTGCAGCTCATCCGGGTGAACCGGGTTTTCGACAGTTGAATAGAGCACGAATCGCTACAAACCGCCAAATGGCGGTCTTTTTTTGTCAAATCATACCAATTATTATGTTGTATTGTGTTGTGTTGTATTATATATCATCTTTGAATCGGGGTACCGGGATCCGCATGAGGTGGCTGAGCTGGAGGGGTACTCTCACCTCTGGCTGATCTGGGAGTTCTCCGAAAATGAAGCTGCTGGCTGGTCTCCGATGGTCTGTCCGCCGCGGCTTGGCGGCAGGACATTTCTGAATGCTACATGCCGGGCGAATGTTACATTACAGGTGAATGTTACATGCCAGATGGAATCCTTCTCCACAGAGATGTCCCAGAAAGACAGCGATTTCCTCGAGCAGACAAAAGTGGAGAACAGGAGAAAATATGACTACCGCTCCTTTCTCCAGAAGTTTGCGGCGCTGCACGAGGAAATGCATGTCGATCCGAATACCTTCGATTATGTCCTGTACACCTTCGGGCTGAGTCATGGCAGTCCGGCTGCAGGACCGCGAATCGGCATTCAGACTGCCGGATCACTCAGCCGCCGTACTGGTCGTAGTGCTTTCCGCCCCAGTAGACGCGCCGGGCGACTTCCGCCTTCTCGTTCAGAGTAACATCCTTGAAGATGTACTCCTTGAACTTCTCAAAGCCCGTCCGGTCCACGATGTAGCCGATGTGCTCCTTGTGCTCCACCGCATTCGGGTCAATGTACTCCTCGATGTAGGCGTAGGTGTTCGCGGCGATCTTCAGAATGCTCTCCTCATCACACCACTTGATGAAATCCTCCGCCAGACGCGGGTTCTTCTTTCCGGTCCGTCCGAGAATTACCAGACGGAAATAATGCTCCTTGCTTCTGGTCCATGCGCGTGTCGGACAGTACGTCACACAGACACCGCAGCCGATACACTTGGCAGTATCGCGGACAACCTTTCCGTTTTTCAGGGAAAGCGCTCCGACTGAACGCCGCCTGCAGTATTTGATGCACTGCTCGCAGGCTACACAGCGGTCCGGGTTGTACTGCGGCTCGGTCATGCCGATCACCCCGAAGTCCGCCAGCCGGACCTTCGCACAGTCATTCGAGCAGCCGGTAAACGCAACCTTCACATGACGGTCATTCGGGTAGATGGTCTTCTCCATCTTCTGCGCAAAGGCGGTCGTGTCATAGCAGCCGAACGGGCACAGCCGCGCTCCCGGACAGGCAATGACGTTCCGGGTTCCCGAAGCAGGATACCCCTTGCCTTCCTCCGTCTGATTGATGCGGAGCGAGTCGATGATAAGCTGAACCTCCGCATTGACCTTGTCGACATCCTCCAGCCGGATCCCCGGAATCTCGATCCCCTGGCGGTTTGTGATGTCAATGACACCATTTCCATACTTTTCGGCGATCTCCACGACGCGTCCCAAGGACTTGCTGTCAATCACGCCGCCCGGAATCCGGATCCGGGAAGCCGTTTCACCGCGGACCTTGGAATAGCGGAAGGCATTTTTCTTCAGTTTTGCGACATTGATATCTAAATTTCCCATATATGCTCCAATCTGGATCAATCCATCATCGTTCTGGCATCGACATAGTTAAACACAGGGCCATCCAGACAGATATACGTGTCATTGACCCGGCAGTGCCCGCACTTTCCCAGGCCGCAGCACATCTTGCGCTCGTAGGATACCGTGATGTTCTCGTCCGCAAACCCCTTCTTCTTCAGCTCGATGATCGTGAACTTCATCATTGGCGGCGGTCCGACTACGATCGCCTTTGCCGAAGCCGGATCTCTCAGCGGAAGATCCGCGATATACTTCGTGACCAGGCCGACATTTCCTGCATATCCCTCCGGGGCACCGTCCACCGTCAGAATCAGGTTCAGCCTCTTCTCCCACGCCTCAAGGTCGTCCCGAAACAGCATGTCCGAGGGGCTCCTGAAACCGGTGATGGCGTATTTGTCCTTTGCATTGTCCATCTCGGACAGGGCGGAAATGACGCCGCGCACAGGCGACACACCGGTTCCGCCGGCGACCACAACCGTCTCCCCATCCCGGTAGAGCTCAACGTCGAATCCATTTCCATAGGGGCCGCGGAGCAGCAGAGACTGACCGGCGTAGGTTTCGAACACCTCATTCGTCACCCTGCCGACCCTGCGGATTGTCAGATCCACAAAGCCGGGGCCGATGCCGGATACGGAGATCGGAGCTTCGCCGTACTTGGGAACGGAAACCTCGAAGAACTGGCCCGGCTTCACTTCGCCGGTGTATGCCATGCGGAAGGTGTATTCCTTCTGCGTATGGCGGATGACCTCCAGAATTTCAGAAGGAAACGGAATATACGGATTGTTCATCTTATCTGCCCTCCTTTTCCATGGCATCCACCGCATCGGCGACCTTGTTGATGATGTTGGAGTAGCTGATGTACTCGCCGCAGACATCGTCGCAGCGTCCGCAGCCGACGCACATGTCATAGCCGAACCGCTTTCTGAAGTCCAGAATCTTGTGAAGGACCTTGAACCGCATGCGTTCTCCCTGGGTCTTCCGGTACTGGCCGCCTCCGGCTACATTGGTATAGCCGTCAACCATACAGGAGCTGCCCACACGCCGGCGCTCTCCGACACGCCCGTTGTCGCTGTAATAGACATCCTGCATAGTAAAGCAGGTGCAGGTCGGACAGACAAAATTGCAGCGTCCGCAGCCGATGCACCGGGTCGTATACTCGTCCCACAGCGGGTGCTTCATGATCTCCGCCGGGATCGTCTCCGGAATGCGGACATGGACCTCATTCTGTGTGACATGTGCCGGGACAACCTCTTCCTTCGAAGTAGCTGCGGCGGAAAAGACGGCATCCAACCTCTCATCCAGCACATTGATCCGGTACATCCCTTCTGCTTCATCAACTGAGAATGCGTATCCGTCCTCCGAGACATTGGACTTCATGTCCACGCAGAAACAGTTTTCAAAGCTGTGGCTGCAGCCGATCAGGACGTAATGAACAAGCTCCCTGCGGCGCTGGTAGAAGAAATCCTTTTCCATCCCGTTCGCCAGATAGATCTGATCCTGCCGCTTCATGGCATGCAGATCGCAGCTTCTCAGAAACAGCAGAACCGGCCTTGTATCCAGATCGGCTTCCTTGCAGACGCCTTCTGTAAAGTAGAACAGTGTCTCCGACAGGGGTGTCAGAACCTCCTTGGCAGAATAATCCGACTTTTCGTGAAGCTCGATCTCCTCACTTCCGTTCACCTCGTCATACAGTATGGCGTCAACGTCGGTAAAGCGTCCTGCTCCTTTCTTCCGAACCGGCGCAAAGATCCGATAGGTTTTCCGGAGCTGCGAAATCGCGTCCGAAAACCCCTCCTGTGTCAGCACATAGCCCATAGATATTCCTCCTGTGATGGGTCGACCAGTATCAATATGTTTCAGCGCCGTCTGTGACGGCGCATGAAGCCTCTGTCTGTCAGGCAGCGTCAACGAATCAGCTCGTAGGCATAGAGAGCCTCATCGGTTCGGGACGGTGCCAGGGCGATGCCCAGAATCTCCCGCAGGCGCTCCGGCTGATCCGCCAGCTTTTCCGGTGTCCCTGAAAGCACAACCTTCCCGCATTTCATGATGAAAATGTGGCTGCTGATGCTGAAACTCAGCGGCAGGTCATGGGAGACGGTCACCACGCTCTTCCCGCGCTGCGTCAGCCTGCCGAAAAGCTCCATCGTCTTTCTCTGATGCGCGATATCCATGCTGGAGGTTCCCTCATCTACCAGCAGGTAGTCCGGGTCCTGCGCCAGGATCATGGCCAGATAAGCACGCTGCCTCTCTCCCCCGGACAGCTTTCCAAGCAGGCGGTCCGAGAGCGGCGTCATGTCCGTCTCCCGGAGTGCCGTCTCTATGCCTCTCAGGTCTGCCTCACTCAGCACATTTGTGATGCCCGCCCGGCTGAAGCAGCCGTGCGAGACGAGTGTTCGCACCGTCATGCGCGGGGCCGGAAGACTCTGCGGAAGATAGGCAAGCCGCTGCGCCCTCGCCTTCGGGGAAAGGTCCGCAATCTCCTCCCCGTCCATGAGCGCATGTCCCCGGTAAGGGAGAATGCCCGCCAGCGATTTCAGAAAGGTAGACTTGCCGCATCCATTTTCCCCGATCAGAGTTGTGACCTCCCCTCTTTTGAGGGTAAGATCTTCGATTTCAATTCCGAACGCACCTGCGCCGTACCCGGCTGAAAATGATTGAATCCGGATCATATGCCACGCTTTCTGTGAATCAGCATTCCGATGAAGAAGGGTGCGCCGAGCAGACTGATCAGAAGTCCGACAGGCAGCTCGTACGGATACAGCAGTCTTCTGCCCAGAAAGTCAGCTGCAAGGAGCAGCGCACTTCCATAGAGCACACACAGCAGCAGGCTTCCGGCCGTTGTCAGATCCTGTGAGAAGACTCTTCTGATCAGATTCGGGACAATCAGGCCCAGGAAGCTGATCAGTCCGCCGACGCAGACCGCCGCCCCGGCAAGGACGGCTGCCGCCAGAATGGTGAGACAGCGATGCCTCTTCACATTCAACCCCAGGCTGTGCGCCGTCTCATCCCCCAGTGCAAACAGGTCAATTCCCCGGCTCAGGAACAGACCGCCCAACAGGCAGGGCATGATCAGTGCCCCCGCAAGGGCAAGCACCGGCCAGGTCACGCCGGACAAACCGCCCAGACTGAAAGCCGCCTTGTCCGCAACCGATTCCGGAAAAAATGTGATGATGCCATTGATCCCCGCGCTCATCAGGGCGGATACTGCCACCCCTGAAAGAATGATCATCGTTTTGCTGAAGCCTGCGCATGTCGCGATCAGGTACACCAGACCGGTCGCCAGAAGCGCACCGCAGAGGGCCATCACAGAGCGTGCGTACACCCTGCCCGGAAACAGCAGCGATGCCAGAAGCGCGAAAAGGCCTGCTCCATTGTTGATCCCGAGAATCGATGGGGAAGCCAGCGGATTGTGAAGCGCCTCCTGCAGGAGGAGTCCTGAAACAGCAAGTGCCGCTCCGCATAAGACTGCGCCGGCTGTTCTCGGAATCCGTACATAGCAGAGGATCTGATGCCAGACCGCTTCATCCCCGGACTTCCCATAGAAAAGGGACAGCAGGCAGAAACCCACGGTGAGCAGGGTCCCGGCTGTGACAGCAATGGCATAAGGCACCTTGTTCTGCTCGTGTACATCCTTTCGATGCATCCTTCCCCCTCTCTTCCGCCCGTCAGTTTCACCCTTCCGTGCTTCCTTCAACACCATCTGTCAGATCATCAAGCAGAACCTGATAGGCCTGCGCCCAGCGATTGTTCGGCTTGTACTGAAACAGATCTTTCTCCAGGATGAAGAGCCTGCGTCCCCTGACAGCGGACAGCTGGTTCCATGCCGGCTGGCTCAGGAAGCTCTCCTTGAAGGTTTCATTGGCCTCCCTGGTGCTGCCCTGTGTGACGACAAAGATGTATGCCGGGTCCTTTTCGATAATCCATTCAAGGCTGAGGTCATCCAGGCTGCTGCCATCCGCCGCGACATTGACCAGCCCGAGATCTGTCAGCATCGTTGCCACGAAATGATCATCCTTCAGCGCCTTCGTCTTCGTCGCGGAGGCCCGGATCAGCAGGAAGCTCTTTCCCCTGACCGCAGCCGGGGCGGAATCTTTGAGCTCGTCGATGGCCTCTGCCACCTCCTCCACGTTCGACATGTAGAGATCCTGCCGTCCGGTCAATTCCGTGAACTTCTTCATAATCTGCTCATAGTCCGTGAAGCTGTTCACTCTTACGTCCCGGCAGGAAATACCGGCGGACGTAAGAGCCTCAACAACCTTCTTCTGGGCGGGGATCTCCTCTGTCGCCAGAACCTCATCCGGGTGCAGTTCCATGATGGCCTCGGCGTTCGGTGCACTGATGGTCCCGACCGATACACAGTCCTTTGTAATGCCATCCAGGTCCAGCCCGTCACTGGTAATGCCTGACAGCGTACCGCCTGCAAGCAGCCAGAGGTCCCCGATGGAGCGGGACAGCGCCACGACGCGCTTCGGCGCCTTCCGGGAAGATGCCTCCGTTCCATCCGCCATCGGGCTGTCTCCGGCAAAAACACAGCCCGTCAATGGCAGCGAAGCCAGAAGGACGACCGCTGTCATCATGCTGATGATCGTGTGCCTGAACCTTTTGTTCATAGATTTTCTCTCCAGTCGTCAAAACATTAACAAACACATGTAAAGACACATTTACTTTCATTTTAGATTGTGCCATGATAGAAAGTGTTGCATATGGAACACTCGTCAAAATAAAATCTCACGAAAAAAAGGTTCGAAATTTATGGAATTAGCTGAAATTCAGGACCAGCAGCTGATGGAGCTGCCGCTTTTTGATCAGATTGATCGAAATGATATCCGCCCGATGCTCACCTGCCTTGGAGCATTCGTGCGCGAATACAGAAGAAAAGAATATGCGGTTCTGGATGATGAACTGATGGCGCATGTCTGCGTCCTGATGTCGGGCTGCATCTTCATGCTCAAGGAGGACCAGGAAGGTCACCGCTCCTTTCTGACCTACATCCAGCCCGGGGAGCTGTTTGGTGAATCCTTCGCTCTGCGGCATTCTCCGGTCACCAGCGTTTCATTTCTTACCGCCCGCCCCTCGCAGGTGCTCTGCCTGCCGCTTGCAAAGACGCTCCATACGTGCAGCAACCGATGTGTCTTCCACGAAACACTTGTATCCAACCTGTATGAGATGCTGTCTCGAAAGAACCTGGCGCTGATGCAGAAAATCGACATTCTCTCGAGAGATACCCTGAGGGACAAGCTGCTGTCTTTTCTGAGGCTTCAGCTGACAGGAGATTCGAAGGCAGGGGCATCCCGCGGGCTTTCCATCCATGGCAGCACCGTTACGCTCCCGATGAACAAGTCCGAGCTGGCGCACTATCTGAACGTCAACCGGACCTCCCTCTGCCGGGAGCTGCATGCCATGGAACAAGACGGTCTCCTGCTCGTCCGTGGTGATTCCTACACCCTCACAGAATGTGTTATGCAGGCGCAGACATCTCAAATTGTTTCTTAATCCCAGGCTTTCCTCAATTCGAAGGTTGAAGCATGAATGAGTTCAGGTTCCGTAAAGATTTATTACGTTCCTTCTGGCTCAGCAAGGCGGGAAACCCTTACAGAAAGCTTCTGCCGGATGTCGCTCTGCCGGGGCGGCGCAGAAGCCACAGATAGATAAAGCACAGCGTGATCTGCACAGCGGTTGAACAGGGTGTTGCCAGCCCGATATGGAACAGCGAAACGGGCGTCTGCCTGCTCATGAGATATGAAACCGGAACGCGCACCGCGAATGCACCAAGGATGCCCTGCATCATGACGAAGGACGTCTTTCCCATTCCATTGTAGAAGCCGATGAAGCAGAAAAGAAAGCACGTCAGCAGGCAGTCCACTGCGTACGCCTTCAGATAGTCCGCCGAAGCCAGAATCACCTGTCTGTCTTTTGAGAAGATTCCCGACAAAAGATCGCCGTGGAAAAAGGCGAGATAGAACATCAGGGCACCGAAGGCGAACGAAATCCCGACTGCCGATCGGAACCCCTTCATCGCTCTGTCCATCTTTCCGGCGCCCCGGTTCTGCGCGACAAATGCCGACATGGACTGCATGAACGCTGACGGTACCAGCATGATGAATGCGCAGACCTTTTCAGCCACGCCGACCCCGGCGGACTCTGTCAGACCGATCGAGTTGACGATCGCAAGGATGACCAGGAAAGAGACACCGACAAGAAAATCCTGTACTGCGATGGGTGTTCCTAAAATCAGTATCCGCCGGATGATCCGGCCGTCCCACCGGATCATCTTTCTCCGGAATTCGAATGGGAGTGTTTTCTTTGATATCAGGATATACGAAATCACCACACTGATGAGCTGGGCCGCCACCGTCGCGATGGCCGCTCCTGCGGTTCCCATGTGGAAGACTGCCACAAGCGTCAGATCTCCTGCGATATTGAAAATGCATGCAATCAGCACCGTCACAAGCGGCGTGTTGGAGTCTCCCAGTCCTCTGAAGATACCGCCGATCAGATTGTAGGCGATGATCACGACAGCCCCGCCGCCGCAGATCCGGATATACTGCACCGTCAGGTCATAGGCCGCCTCCGGGGCATGCATGATGCCGGCAAGCTGCGGCGCCAGGAGCGGCAGGACGAAACTCAGCACGATTCCGACCGTCAGAAACATCACAAGACCGCTTCCGACTATCCTGCCTCCCTCCTCCGCACGCTTTTCCCCGATCTTCTGCCCCAGCAGAATCGTCATGCCCATACACAGGCTGCTGAGAATGTTGGTGATCGTCATCATAATCTGGGATCCGGTTGAAACTGCTGACACATCCGCAGAGCTTGCGAATTTCCCGACAATCAGGAGGTCCACTGCCCCGTACATCGCCTGCAGAAACAAAGCCAGAAGGACAGGGCCTGCAAATTTCAGAAGCGGGCCAACGATTCTGCCACTCGTAAAATCGATTCTCTTTTCCATATCAGGTCTCCTTTCCATCAATCCCGCACTCGATGATGTGCAGCCGCCTTCACAAAAAAAAGCCGGATAAGAAATCCGGTATCTCAACCAGACATCTTATCCAGCTCGTTATTTCCAGACGAATAACTTACCCTCCGATGAACGGTGCTATCCTTTCAGCTCTCCAGCCGGCTGTCAACACCGCTGTCAGCCTGATCAGTTCCCTGATCAGCTCCTGCACCCCCGGATTGATCAACCTCTGAAAGCCGTGTCAGCTTCCTGCTCAGCATAAGGCCAGCCATCAGGCGTCTCTCAAACCTGTCCGATCGCACCGACCGGGCAGTTCTCCATGGCCTCCTGCGCCGTCTCCTCTGCGGACGCCGGCACATCCTCCTCGATCGCCTTTGCCGTTCCCTCGTCTGTCATGGAAAAAACCTCCGGGCATGTCGCATTGCAAAGCCCGCATCCGATACAATTCTCATCTACAGCGTATTTCATTGTTGGATCTCCTCTCTTCTCCTCAGCGGCCCTGCAGCTTACTCCAGCGTCAGCAGCAGTGCCATCTTGAATTTACCGCTTGCCTTCACATAGTGGCGTCCGCCCTTTGCAAAGTGGAAGTTTTCCCCGGCGTGAATGACGTGTTCTTTTCCTTCGTAGCCGATGATGCCTTCCCCGTCCAGCGCGAAGATCAGCGCCTCGCCCGGTGCCGCATGCTCCGCCAGCCCTGTTCCTTCGTCAAATGACATCACGACAAACTTCATGCTGTCATTGTGGACGACATCCATGTTTACAATCTTCCCGTTCTGGTAAGGAACCAGATCCGCAAGCCTGAACACCTCTCCTGCCTTGATAACCGTATTCATTCTGTCCTCCTTCTGAACTGAAATCTCAGTGTAAACGGCATCCTCCGATGCTCTGATGCCGACAGCCTTGTCTGCCTCCGTCAGGAGCCCGTCGCCGGATCCAAGCCGTCTTTCTGCGCCTTCTCCGTATACCGCTATGCTTCCTGACATAACCAGAATCAGTTTGTGGTAAGGATGAATCTCTGCGCTGATATCCGTGCCCTCCGCAAGCGAAAAGTAGGTAATGGTGCTTGTTCCGCCGTGAACCTCCCTGGAGATTGTGCAGCCTCTGACCGGGGCATTGTCTCTTGCAATGGAGAATACCTCTCCGACTTTCTCTTTCATTCTGCACCGCCTTTCCGGTGGACTCTTTCTTTGCTGTCCCCCTGACAACTCTGATCATACACAGTCCTTGCAGCTTTATCTGTATCTCAGGATACAGTTTGACCTGATTTTTCGTGTATACTGGATGGGGAATCAGCCCCGTGAATATCACGACAGCAAGGAGTATATCATGAACGAACACCTGCTTGAAAACAGCACTCTCTTCAAGGGACTCAGCTCGTCTGAGGTCCGGGCAATCCTGGAGGAAACGCCGCACCACGTGCAGTGTTACGACAAGGGTGAAACCATCTTTCATCTGATGGACGAGGCGGCGAGGATCGGAATCGTCCTGGAGGGCTGCGTCCAGGCACAGAAATCCTTTGCAAATGGAAGCCAGGTCAACGTCACCTCCCGTTTTCCCGGTCAGATGCTTGGCTCGGCTGCGGCATTTTCAGAGGACCGCGTCTATCCCTGCGACGTCATCGCGCTGCAGCCGTCGACCATCATGATGTTTCAGCGTGAGGACATGCTGAGGATGATGCAGAAAAATCTCCGTGTTCTTCAGAACTTCACAACAGAGATTTCCTCGTCCACCTACCTTCTGCAGCAGCGGCTCGAGCTGTTCTCCTACAACGGAATCGCGCAGCGGGCTGCCTTCTGGCTGCTCACGCAGAGCCGGAAAACCGGGCATCTTACCGTCGCGATTCCTGAATCCGTGACCCGGTGGGCGATGCTCATGAACGTGTCCAGGCCCTCCCTGCACCGTGAGCTCCGGCGCATGGAGACGGAAGGACTGATCCGGTACACGCCGCACAGGATCGAGATCCTCACTCCGGACGGTCTGGAAGCGCTCCTGGACACGTAAGTTCCTGATTCTATTCTCGCCAGATCAGCCCTCTGCAGCGGCTGACAGCTGCCGCCAGCTCTTCTTTCCGCGGCTTCGCCATGCTCCCGGAAACAGGGCCATTTTCCCTGTACATCCCGAACCCTTCCCGCCGGAATGTCTGCTCCCATTCGTCTGCAAGCGCGGCGACAGTCCTGCGTCCATTCATTCCGCCCTTCGCCATCCACAGAAATGTCCTTGCGAGGCACTCGCTTTGCTCTTTGTCCGCCAGCTGCTCGACGAGCCGCAGATCCGTCTCCCCGTGTCCGATGAGGAAGCCATCGGTCCCAAGGCTCTTATGCTTCACACGCCCCCGCTCTTCCCGGAAGTCACTGCCGGGGCGCGGATACCTTCTGTCCTCCTTCGGACTGACAGAAACGGAAGGACTTTTCTCCTGTTTTTGGAATGGAACGATCGCGCGAACCTTTTCTGTCACATCCTTTGGCTCATACTGGTTCATCTGGATGATGGTGTCCGCCTGGCTGAAGAAAGCGCCCGAGCTGCCGGCAACGAGAATGGTGCTGATACCGGCTTTCTCATAGAGCAGGCGCATCCGGTCCGAGAACGGAGTGATGGGCTCGTCAGATTCAGAGACAATTCGCTGCATCAGCTCATCCCGCACCATGAAATTCGTCGCGCAGGTATCCTCATCCATCAGCAGCGTCCTGGCACCGTACTCCATAGCCTCCACTACAGAGGCTGCCTGAGAGGTGCTTCCGCTTGCATTGTCTGTAAAAAACGCAGTCGTATCCTTGTGGTTCGGAAGATGGTTGATGAACAGGGATATGTCATCGCCACTGACGCAGCGTCCGTCCTCCGCCCGGATCTTCACAGCCGTCTCATCTGTCACGACGTACTCCCGTCCGTCCCCGGCGATGTGATTATAGACGCCAAGCTCCAGCGCCTTCAGAAGCGTGGACTTCCCGTGATAGCCGCCGCCGATGATCAAGGTGATCCCTCTTCTGACAGCCATCCCGCTGATTGTCCCGTGATGCGGAAGCTGAAGTGTAATTCTGTCCTCGTCCGGCGAGCGGAAAGGCAGCGCATCCTTCAGCGGTCTCTGGGAGATCCCGCTCTCTCTTGGCAGGATGGCGCCGTCTGCGACGAAGGCGCACAGGGAAAGTCTTTCCAGCTCGCTTCTGAGGCACGCCTGGTCTTCCGCCAGATTCAGAACATCCCGGACAGTTTCCTTCTTCCAGGCAGCTGCACAGGCTGATTTTCTGACAACCTCCGGAAGATAGTCAAACAGCATCTTCTCCAACTCTCCCGCAAGGACCGTCCGCCCGGCAGCCGGAAACCCTGCATAAAACCGAAGCGTCACCCCGCCTTCTTTGTCAAGCTGGCAGGCGCTTCTGTCCAGGATCTCCTGTCCCGGACGGCTGGCGCTCAGGTTCCCGCTTTTCCCGGAGCCGCCTGCCTTGCCGGACACCTGGCTCAGTCCGGCACTGAATCGTCTCAGAATCATATCCTGCAGAGCGACACGGGTCTCATATCGGCTGCAGGCTTCCGCCGGCCAGTGCGAATTCGCCGCCTTCACAGACACCTCAAGATCAGACGGCGCCGCAAAGGGATCTCCCTGCACATGGACAATATGCAGGGCATACGTCCCGAAGTCATAGCTTCCCGCAAGAGATTTATAGGCCGGGTACCCTCGGTGGTCGATGCTCCGCAGCATGCGAAGCAGGTCATCTTTTGTCTTCATGAAACGCCTCCATTCCGCCGCTGCACGGCGGCACTGTGTTCATCTGCTACCCAGATAAACGCTTTTGCAGTCCGGATGTCTGCATCCATAAAATGGTTTCCCTTGTTCCACTCCAGCACACAGTCTGTACCGCGCGCCTTGAAAAGGGCTGCTGCCTCACGGATCCTGTCTCCTACCTTCGCCATGACAGGATTACGGGTCCGCTCTTCCCGGTCTCCAAGACTCAGGTAAACCCTCCCGCACCGGACCGGCTGCTCTTTCAGGAAGGTATCAAATCCGGGAAACCAGACAGACGGTGAGGCCGCAGCGACACCTGCAAACTGGTCGGTCCGGCAGGCCGCCCAAAGCGCAAACAGCCCTGCCAGCGAATATCCGCCGATGTAATATGTCTTCTCCTTGTCGGTGCAGTAACTCAGTATCTCGTCGAGTGTCCCCTGCGCCCCATCTCCGAAGGCTTCATCTCCAAATACAGCAGGTGCTTCCCAGGGTGACAGATCCCGGTTCCAGTCTTCTACCTTGAATGCCAGCAGTCTGAAATCTTTGCGAAGCTGAGCCCTGATTGCTGCAATCTCATGTTGTATCCCCTCAAGGTCATGGTCATCGACCGGATGAAGCAGGACAATATCCGCTGCAGGGCTTCCATATTCCAATACGTTCATAGGGAATTCCTCTCCTCTGATCTGTCTGCGTTTCTGATCATGTGGATTTTGGCAGAATGCATCCAAATGAGTGGCAGGTCATACTAAAAAATCCCGGAAACAAATTGTTTCCGGGATGAAAGGCATCCTCATTACCTCTTGCTGAACTGAGGCGCTCTGCGGGCCTTCTTCAGACCGTACTTCTTACGTTCCTTCATACGAGGATCTCTGGTCAGGAAGCCTGCATCCTTCAGCGGCTTTCTGTACTCCGGATCTGCCTCCAGAAGGGCGCGGGAGATGCCGTGGCGAATGGCCCCGGCCTGTCCGGTCGTGCCGCCGCCGTTGACGTTGACCAGAACATCGAACTTGTCCGCATTCTCGGTCAGTACAAGCGGCTGACGAACGATGGTCTTCAGTGTCTCAAGGCCGAAGTACTCATCGATATCTCTCTTGTTGATCGTGATCTTACCGGTTCCCGCTACAAGATAGACGCGGGCAACAGAACTCTTTCTTCTTCCGGTTCCGTAGAACTTATCGCTAGCCAAAGTACGTTCCCTCCCTCTTAGAATGTAAGCGTCTCAGGATTCTGCGCCTGATGCTTGTGATCCGGGCCTGCATAGACAAACAGCTTCTTCTGCATCTGTCTTCCGAGTGCTCCATGAGGAAGCATTCCGAATACTGCGTGCTCGATAACCTTTTCCGGCTTTGTCGCAATCGCCTCGCGAAGGCTCGTGAACTTTGCCCCGCCGACGAACTTGGAGTGCGTGAAATAGGTCTTCTGGTCAAGCTTCTTACCGGTGGTCTTCACCTTCTCAGCATTGACAACGATCACATAATCCCCGGTATCAAGGAACGGTGTATAGGTCGGCTTATTCTTTCCTCTGAGGACAGAAGCGACTTCACTGGCCAGACGTCCAAGCGTCTTACCGTTTGCATCGACTACATACCACTTTCTTTCGATCGTAGATGGTGTCGCCATATAGGTTTTCATCGATTTTCCTCCATTATCAGCATTACGTCCGCAGCCGAGAGTGCTGCGTCTTACGATGGACTGGCAGAAGTTATATCCGCCCTTCCTGGTATGGAAAAGCGTTCTTTCCGGTAAACGCTTATCACTCAGAGATGAGCGGCCCATAGCCGCACTGAATTATTATATTCATGACGGCAACCCCTGTCAACCCCTCTGTTTCCCATCCACATCATCCAGATACTCAATTTCCATCAGACACAAGCCCTCCGGCCGCGCCGTGTCCCCGGCAAGGCTTCTGTCCTTTGCCTCGAGCACGGTCTTCATCTCCTCCGGCTTCATCTGACCGCCGCCGACTCTCAGAAGCGTGCCCGCAATGATGCGCACCATGTTGTAGAGAAAGCCGTCTCCGGTAATCTGAAGTGTGATCATATCCCCCTCCCGCCGGACAGAGATCTCCTCGATCGTGCGCACATGGTTCGGCCTGTCCGGCTTTGCCGTACAGAAGGAGGAAAAATCATGCCGTCCCAGAAGGTAATGTGCAGCCTCGTTCATTTTCTCCGCATCGAGCGGATAATAGTAAAAGGTAGAGTAGCGCGACACCAGCGGGTTCTGGACCGGTCTGTTCCAGATCTGATAGCGGTAAGTCTTGCGCACCCGGCAGAAACGCGGATGGAAGGTTTCCGGCACCTGCTCGGATTTCTGAATCCGGATGTCGGACGGCAGCCTCGTGTTCATCGCAATGGCGATCTTGTCCACCGGCATTCTGGCCTGTGTGTTGAACACCGCGACATTCCCCAGGGCATGCACCCCGGCATCTGTCCGGCTTGCCCCTGTCACATGGATCTCCTCTTTTAAAAGCTCGGACAGATGCCTGTCGAGCTCGGCCTCGATCGTATCTCCCTCCGGCTGAATCTGCCAGCCATGGTAATGGGTCCCGTCATAGGCGACTGTCAGTTTGACTCGTTTCATATCTTTACAAATATTCTCAGCAGAATCTGCACGGCAACATAAGCTGCCATTACAAGAAATGCGATCCAGTCCTTTCTGTGATAGACCAGCGGCTTCATCTTCGTCCTTCCGGCCCCGCCGTGGTACCCCCTTGCCTCCATTGCAAGCGCGAGATCATTCGCCCGGCGGAAGGCAGAGACAAACAGCGGGACAAGAAGCGGCACCATCGCCTTCACCCTTCGGAAGACGCCGCCCGACTGGAAATCCGCTCCCCTGGCTTCCTGCGCTCTCATGATTTTGT
>Ga0256406_1004090_pt1 | contig 17196 bp, 19 predicted proteins | sample RumenRJG_03DNA_FD_185986 | JGI IMG/M metagenome (GOLD analysis project Ga0256406, IMG submission 185986) | Bovine rumen microbial communities from Lethbridge, Alberta, Canada - RJG_03 | ecosystem: Host-associated > Mammals > Digestive system > Stomach > Rumen | place: Canada: Alberta | collected...
AGAGAAATTCCTTGCTACTTCGTAGGCATCATGCGTTCTGAGATAATCTTTAATGAGCAGATTTCTTGCTTCATTATGTAACATATCATGCACCTTCTTTGGCTCTATTATACTGCGATTGTCAAAGAAAGAACGAGTGCATTAATTTACTGCGTTGCTATAATTGAAAAGACCTCCGAAGCAAACAATGACATCTTTTCATCATCATCTCGATATCTTGCCCCCTCTCTGATAGCATAAGTGCTAATTCCTAAACCCGCCAGCAATGAAAAATACGAAATGACCGACTGACAAAAATTGTAAATTCCTATATTTTCAACATGAAGGACTCGTGATACATACGGAAACGTAATCAATGGAAAAATCACCTGACATGCCGTTCTAATCATGTTGAGTCCTGCATTGACACCAATAGATCTTTGGGTTTTCATTCTTTCTCAACTCCTTCCACAATTTTCACATAAACCAGCATTAATATACTACGCCATGTAATCGTCCTTTCAAACAGCTATCCAGTATATTTTACATATCACCCTTTTTATCAGTTGCTTTATTGACGAAAAAGAATGATACTGATTCATTAACTTTATAAAATCCTTTTTATACTTTCTTTGTTCTTCTCTATTCAAACTTTTCCATGCCATTCGTGAGTACATCGTCACCAATGCACTCATGTTCTTATTTAATAGTTCTCGCTCAACATAACTATCAAGTTCTTCTATTATTCTACGCCATGCACAAAGTCCTGAATGAAACTTGTACGAATATTTACCATGCGTCACACTCGAGTCACTTTGTATATAATTGTAATGCACTTCTGGCCCAAGTATAACTTTTCGGCATCTCTTGATATATTGCACATTAAACAATGTATCCTCACAATTGTGGATGTTTTCATCAAAGCGAATGTTTCCAATTATATTTCTAACAAACAACTTATCCCATACATGACCACAAAATTTACCATACGCTTTTATAATCTCTGTTAACGCTTCTTCTTGATTAAAAATCGTATTTGTATCTACAATTTCATAGAACCGCTTTCTGTCAAGTATTTGTCCATTTTCCATTTTGAAATTGTATGAACAAATTGCCAAATCTGCTTTTTCACTCAATAACAATTTGTATAGATACATAACAAAATTAGAATCAGCTTCATCTCCAGGGTCAAAAAAACACACGTATTCCCCGTGCGCAGTATTCAAGCCAATATTTCTTGCCGAAGAGACGCCTCCATTTCTCTTATTTATTAGTACAATTCTTGAGTCCTTTTGTTTTAATGCATTAATAATATCGGGAGTGGAATCAGTAGAACCGTCATTAATACAAATTATCTCCAAGTTATCATAAGTTTGTCTTCGCAACAGATCAAGTGTCATCGCAATAGAATTTGACACATTATATGCAGGCACAATAACCGATATCAATGGCATCTTCGTCATTCTTCTTCATACACTTCCTTTCCATTTTATTTTCAAATCCGAATTATCTTCTATACCAACATCTTTTATTAGGCATTAATCACTCACGCTAATTTGATATGTTACCCCCCCCAGGAGCCAATAACTTGCACTTAATCAAAACTTCTTTTACTACTTGTTTTCCACAATTCTTCGGAAGCGCAAGCAAAACCGCACGATTAAACTTCATACCGTGTTTTATATGCTTGATAAATTTCTCTCTTGATTTCGGTGCTTTTGACGGATGCTCCAACTGGTGATTATTTTCTTTTGCCTTTTCAACATTTACATCAACCAATTTGATTTTAGCAAATTCCAAAAGGCTTTTTCCTTTTTCCGTCTGGCATAATACAAGTGAAACACCTTTATGCCATTCGTCCTCTGAGAGTTCTGTCCCCCATGAATCACCTAATGTAATATCACCCGGTCGTTTTTCTTGCGCATACTTACAGCTATAACAATTTTCTGTGTAAGATAGTGCAGATAAAAACGAAATCATATACCTATCACATACTCCGCGCGTTACTATGGTATGCGAACGCTCTAATACTTGAAAGTTTCCTTTAACTCGAAAATCAATAGACGCCACCTTATGTATATCTTCACCATACTGCTTTAAAAACATATCTAAAATTTTAGGCGATGGTGTCCCATGACAAATTAAATCAATGGTAGTAAGCTTTTCACCCAGAGGATCTCCAACATAATTTCTTAAAGCTGCAACCTGACAAGGTAATCCTATAAAAAGAATTTCAGTTTCCTTTGCCAGTTCCCTTTTTATAGTCTTGTAAATGCCTGTCGGATTGCTTTTAATATATTTTGACCCCGCAAAACAGTTCAATCTGTTCATATCGTCTACTATATCAAAAACAAAATCTCCCTCACGGAAAAGACAGCTACAAACCTTTCCGCCCTTTTCTATAAACGTTCTTGCCAGTTCCGTCGCAATTCCACCAGATGCAGACATCATTCGGATTTTATCATCATACGTCCAACCTTGCTTCCAAATAATTGGCGAGCGTAATTGAGGTAAGTTTTTCTGTTGACATACTTTCTCGCACATACCGCAATTAATACATTTATCCTCATCAATAACTGCATTAAAAGCATCAATAGCATCAACAATGTGTATTGCGTTCTTCGCACATATATCCACGCAAGCCATACAGCCTGTGCATTGATTTTCATTACAAACCGTTTTCATACTGTACTCCCCTCACATTTTTCTATTTCATTTTGCTCTTTGCTACTGGCACAGGCTATATACAACACTGTAAAAGCAAAACAGGATGCAAAAGAGGGATACATAAAGCATGTTTCTCCCAAACATGAAAATATATTTATTCCAAACACAATTAATGTCAACCTTTCAAATAAGTTATTGTTCGATTGATTTATAAGTTTTTTCAAAGTATATATCATGAAACACGACATAAAAATCAAGCCAAGAATTCCTGTTGACATTAAAACATAGAGAAAATAGTTATCTACAAAAAAAGTATTATACTGCGGTAATTGGTAAAATTCTCCTGAACCTATCAATCCCAACCCAATCCAAAGCCGCCCGCTTTTCACCAGCACTGGGACATTATAAATAAAGTTATAAGATCTATTAGATAATGTAAACAATCCTGCTATTCCGTTTTCACCACTAAATAGCAAAAGCAACATTACAATCAAGATAAGTCCAACTATTAAACCTCTTTTTCCATTATTGCTTTTTATCTTATTTATAAGCCTACTATACATTAGCAACACAATGAACAATATAAGTGCACTCAACGTAGTTCTAGATGCTGTTGCCAATATAATGTACATCATAAATACATCTATTATGAAATATATGTTCTTTTTCCTATTTTCACAGACTAAATAGCTAGATAAAACAATAACACAAAGTGCTATATTGGCTGCTGCATTCGGGTGGTAAAACCCAAATGCAGCTCTAGTTCTTGTATATCCACCAAAAACATTACTTACTAACTCGCCAAGTGCGAGTTTCCCATCCCAATTTAACGCAGCGCTAAAAATCATTCCTATCGTGAATGTCCAAAATGTTGTTTTTACAAAAGTAACCTTTCTACACTTACTGTCTTTTATATAAGAAGCCATTATAAAAACAAGAACATAAAATATCACTAGTGCATTAAATGTAAACTCTGTCAAACCCTTTAAACTATTATTTACAAGAATCTTTCCAAACAAAATCACATACACGCCGAATGCACTTCCCCAAAAAAGTATTGGGCTTGGTCTCAACTTTTTAGAGTTGCGTATCCATTGAAAAAATATAAATACAATCAAAAGTACTGATGAAATATAGTACATTTTCAGAGGGCTTGAAATCACACTGCTGTCCTGACTTATTAATATTCTACTAAACAGTATAACGCACCAAATTGAAAACGTTATTGTTTCAGTCTTTATCTTCATCGCATATATTCCTTAATTCCCTTTCTAGCTGGTTTACAGAATTGTTCCACGAAAACTGTTGAACAGTCTTGTAGCCATTTTCAGCGAGCTCAATTATCATTTCATGATTTTCAAATAGTTCACACAAATTTTCCGTCATTTTTCTGACATCACCTGGTTCACAAAGCAAAGCATTTTCTCTATCCGAACCGATATCTAACATACAACCTGTATTTGTTCCTACTACAGCGCACTTACTTGCCATTGCTTCAAGCGGAGTCAATCCCCATCCTTCTTCTCTCGATGTGTATAAAAAGATATCCGCCTTTTTATATAATCCTTTTAATTCTTCTCTTGACGGATCCTTATAGTATACAATCTCATCAGAAATGTCCGGTCGATCTGCCAACCCAAACATTGTCAATTTCACATTAGGATATCTGTCTTTCGCATTTTTATATGCTGTTAGTCCATCTTTTACACCCTTTTTGGGAAGATCGTGATACAGCATTAAAACCTCAATTGTTCGATCTCCAAAATCGTATTTTTTTTTCGGATTATTAAATACTTCTAAATCCAACCCATCAAAAACAATTGGCGCATCTTCTGCCCCAAGTTGCTCTATTAATTTATTTTTTATCCAAGTTGATATTACAATATGTCGCAGAGGTTGTGTGTATGATTTTCTTCCAAGTTCTTCATTATTCCATATTTCATAGTCTTGAATCAAATATACCTTTTTACCTTTATTGGGGCTCAATCTAGCTACTGAAAAAGCCGTCGGCCAAGCACTCGCCATACAAACATCAGCATTTCTAATGTATCGATCGGAAACAAATGGAACTGGAAGTACCTTCACATCAAATTGAAGATTCTTATATTTTTTCTTTATTTTATAGCTATAAATTCTTTTTATTGTGTTCGTTACAACATGCGCCTTATTTAAAATCAACGAGTTGCTATTTTGCACATCATATGCCATTAAAGGTGTATAAAAGACGACATCATGTCCTTTAGCTTTAAACAACTCACCGTACTGAAAAAGGACTCTCATGCCTCCTGATAATCCTATACCTGGAACTATAATATTTATAACCATCTTACCTTTTCTCCTTCATACCATCCTTGAGTCCTTTCAATCCGGCACTTAGTTTTTCTAACTTTTGATCTTCAAAAATAAATATGATAATAACATGCTTCACTGCTCCAAGAAATGCTCTCACCTCACTAATTTCTTTATGCTTTTTTGAAACAATCATCGCATTTCTCGTTCCATAATATCTTCTAAAGGGTGAGTGATTCCATGTTTTTATCTTCCAAGGTCCGACTTTTACAATGTGTCCCTGTCCTATCTCATGAACAAACCCCACAAAGTCAGCTTGATATATATAATACCCTTTTTCTCTCATCGTGAGGCACATATCATAATCAACCTGATCTATAAAAAGACTCTCGTCAAATTTCCCAGCTTTTTCCCACGCTTCTACATTAAGCAATGCCGCTGAAGTAATACACCAAGCTACTTCTTTTAACTCACCAAATTCAGTGCCTTCTTTTTTACATTCATCTTCTAAAAAATTTCTGTCTTGATAAAGGCATGTAAGCTGTCCAACATTTTTCATAGACAAATATGGTCTATACTTGTCAATTATATCATCCTTACATACGGTATCTTGATCCAATGTAAGAACCCACTTTACGCCGCAACTTTCCGTTGAATCCGCAATGACATTAAGTGCCGCTGCAATTCCTTTATTTTCATGTAAGTCTATATATAGTATTTTGGATGTGTTAAAATTTTGGATTTCACCCTGAATTTCTTCTTTATTGCTAGATCCATTATCTACCAATATTAGTCGATCTACTTGACCTAAAATATGTGTAATGTTTTCCTTCAACCTACTAATTTCCGGATTGAATAAAACAATTCCCGCAAAAATAGCTTCCATACTCTCACCCTATGTGTATTAATTCCCAATTATCTTGATATAAATCTGCTTTAGCATGTTTACCCGTCTTATACCAGATATCCGGTGCAACCACAATTTTTTTCTTTTCATTTGACAGATACTGAGCCCACCAACTAAACGAACTGTTAGACAGTACAAAATGTTTACACGCTGACATCAAACGCAGTTTTTCCCATACCGGATCCACTCCACTCTCATAATAGACTTCTCCTGGAAATTCCATATTATTTTTTACCCAATCTATATCATCGGAGAAGCCAAAGAATGTGCAATCTGGCAAACGGTTTTTTATATAGGTAAGAGCATTTCTAAAATATGTATTATCACATATATAAAAAGTACCTTTGTTCTTATCATTCATAAAATCTCCGCGCCGAATAGTAACGCAAACTGAATTTGTATTTCTGATTTTATTATATAGTTCTTCATTTTGTGGTTGCAGTGGTTCTTTTGGAGTGAGTTCCGTCCGAAGAATTTCTGCCACGTCAGAAAAATACTTTTCGCTCTGCCAGTAACCATTAAGGACAATTCGTTTCTGCAATTCTTCATTCAACAACGGCAAAGGCTTATAAATCCGTGCAGATTTCCAAACAAAAACACCTTTTTTCGCCATCATGTTAAAGTACAAATCCGGAAAAAATTTTCTTAAAATTTTGACTGAATAGTTATCTGCATTTGCTTCCTTTAACGGTCTTTCTGAAACAACCTCCACATTTTCATTTAAATTAAAATCAAGTAAAGCCAACCGAAAATTGGGCGTATTCTGTCGCATTTCATATGTGTTAAGATAAATCTTGCCGCCATATTTTTCCTGCAGCTGTCGTGCACACGCATACTCAAAAAGTTGATTTCCCAATTGACCCACTATATTTACTTCAATCATCCTTACATTTCTCCATCAGATAAGCATTTTCTTTAACTGTTCATTCGATTGCCTCCGATATTTTTCTAAGATATCATTTACAATCTTGTAGTCAATCTTTTGATTAATATATGAAAAGTCACCAAGGCTATTTAATATTCTATCCTCTAATCCAAACTGCTTCAAAACACTCAAATTTCTCGTAATTTTTTCTTTCGGTAATACTTCGACAAACTGCCTGTTAAACATTATTGCAAAAGCAGTACCGTGAAAGGAATCAGTAATCATATATTCTGCGTTTGCAATATATGATAAAAATTTAAATGGTGATAAACACAGCTTAAATTTTCCTACCCGCATACAGTTATGCGCCTCAACAGAAACTCTAAGCAATTTTAACCCCGCTTTATTCGCAAATTGCTTTGCATATTCATCCATTTCACGATTGGCATTAAGTTGATAAAGCAATACATACCCTTTTTCATGTATCGGCAGCAATTGTTTTCTCCATCGATCTCCTCCAAAAATCATTGTTGGATCAAGAATCTGTATTGCCTCATATCCAGCTTTATTTACTATATTAACCGCACTATCTTCTCGAACGGTTATGTAATTATATCCAGACAACAATTCTCTGAACTTATCAATTCTCTCTTTCGGATAATTTTCTTTTCCAAAACTTGCAGAGAACGCTATCTTTTTCGCATCATGCGGAGCAAAACTCAAGAAATACATAGGATCTACATCATCTTGAGCAATTTCTCCCCAAACTTGATCACTACCTGTACAATAGATATCAGCTGTCGGTATTTTGTTTGCATCTACAACTGGATTTGTAATGCGCTCGCTCAAATTCAGATACTTGGCTCTTTCCTTTTCAAATGCTCTTCCACAAATATAGTGATCTGGCCATTGAACGATTCTATATATAAGTCTAGTAAAAATATTCCGGTTCCATTTTTTAGACTTTTTTAACAGCAGTTCTGTCACATTATGATATTCTTCATCTTCTCGAACATAATCCAGAACTTCTGCATTATATCCGTAGTCTTCAAATAGTTTTTGTGTTGCATACGTTTGCAAAAAAGAGCCATAATTTACAATTGCATGGCGTGTTACAAAACAAATTTTTTTCATAATCATTTCCTTATGCTCTATATGAATACTTGACCTTAACAATCGCCCTGCATAACACCATCAGCATTTTATACTTTTTCTTCTTTATGAGATAAAGCATCACATTCCAAGGTATGCCAATCTTTATAGTCGTTTCATTGACGAAGTTTTCTAAATCAAGTCTTTTTAATCCGTCTTCAAATTTCTTGCCCATTTCTTTGAAACTAACATTATTCTTAGCTTCATTCAGGGACGCATAAAAAATACAGAACAAAACATAGCTATCATATTGACTTTTCAACTTTTTATTGTTCTGTAATAGTTCCTTATTCAGATAAGCAAATAAGACTCTCAGTCTTTCAAATCGTCGCGCATCATACGCTTTTGTCATAGATTGACTGTTTTGCCGATAATAATATAATGGAATATCAATGCCATAAAAAGACTTGCATTCTAATATGCTATTGTATATACATGCGACATCTTCACCAAAAGTAATTTTGTCTTCAGAGCAAAGATTGTCTCTTAGAATTTCGGTCTTAATAATTTTAGACCATACTGCCGGTAAAACACCAAACGTGTAAAATCTTTGATTTCTGTCACAAAGCATACATGGAATAATCTTTTCTTTGACATCTTGTTCGCCAAAGAATCCTCTAAAATGCGATGTTATCATCTCAACATTTTTCCCATCTGTGCTTTTAAACGCATTATATTCCACAATATCTGGATGAGCTTCCGTAATCACCTTATTAACTTCAGCAAGCCAATTATCTGAAACCCAATCATCTCCATCTACATAGCCAACATACTCACCCTTTGCAGCCATTACACCAGCTCTTCGAGCACTAACTAACCCACCATTTGCTTTATGTATAACTCGAATGTGGTCATTTTTCAAAGCATAAGCGTCACAAATTTTACCGCTATTATCAGTAGCTCCATCATCCACAAGAATTAATTCATAATTATCATAGCTTTGACTCAGAACGCTTGCTATGCACCGGTCAAGAAATTTTTCAACGTTATAAATCGGTACAACAATACTAAACCGGAGATTTTTATCCATTTTGCACCTCCACACTGTTTCTTTTTTGTATGTAAGTCACATTGTCCGGAATATTCTTTGTAACTATTGCACCGGCCGCAATAACAACATTATTTCCAATCCTAACATTTGGAAGAATTAAGACGTCGCTTCCTATCCAGACATTCGATCCAATTTCAACTCTTCCTACAACATAACCTTGTTTTCTGAAGAGTCCATTTATAGAATCAGTTTTATGGTTATGGTCGTATATCTTGACATTTTCCCCAAATATACAATCATTCCCTATATTAATTTCGCCTAGAGATGTCATTGAACAATTACGGTTAAAAAAACAATTATCTCCAATATTAATGCTTCCTGTTTTTTCAATCATCAAATGACATCCCGGATAAAAGAAAGTCATTTTGCCTAAATGAAAGCGACTCCCATATAAAATTTTCCAGCACAGAATTTTAAGAATCCCGATAACTCGATTTATAATTTTTATCAGATATTCAGACATTATTTTCCTCACCATCAAAGACATTTTTCAAATTGTGGCTGTCTTTTTTGTTTCAGATGCAGTCGCTTTATTGAAAATGACTACGTGACATCTTAAAACTTAAAAGTATCTTTCAGTCCAAGCCACTTCTGATCCTTTTCACTCAGGTTCAATGCCGTACCATCTTTCAGCGTGTAGCCCTCTGCAATGGCACTGCCCTTGTATTCACCCTTCAACTCTGGCCACTCGATGCCGATCTCCGGGTCATTCCAAGCCATACCGCCCTCATCATTCGGATGCCAGAAGTCATTGACCTTGTAGCAGAACTCAGCCTCATCACTCAGAACCAAGAAGCCATGTGCAAAGCCCTCCGGGATGAGGAACTGCTTCTTGTTCTCAGCAGACAGGGTCACACCATACCACTTACCATAGGTTTCAGAGTTGCTTCTCAAATCAACAGCAACATCAAACACAGTACCGCGCACAGCGCGCACCAGCTTACACTGCGGATACTGCTTCTGGAAGTGCAGACCACGCAGCACGCCTTTTGTGGACATGGACTGGTTATCCTGTACGAAGTGGATATCAATGCCAACTTCTTTCATATCTTTTTCGTTGTAGGTTTCCATGAAATAGCCACGGGCATCACCATGAACAGCAGGCTCAATAACACAAAGGCCCTCGATGCTACCTACATTTTTCTCAACTTTAATCTGTCCCATCGTTCTTCTATCTCCTCTATTACTGCTCGATTTCTTTCAGGTAACGGCTCAGTGCATCCTGCCAAGTCGGAAGCGGAGTAAAGCCTGCTTCCACCAGCTTGCTCTTATCCAGGCGGCTGTTAAATGGACGAGCAGCCTTGCTCAGACCATACTCCGCCGTGGTCACTGGCAGGACTTCCGTCTTATAGCCAGCCTGACGGTAGATTTCTTTCGTAAAATCGTACCAGCTAATATAGCCGCCCTCGTTGGTGGCATGATAATAGCCGTATTTCTCAGTTTCATTCATATCGACGAGCAGTCGAGCCAAGTCGTATGTATAGGTCGGTGTGCCAATCTGGTCATTGACCACACGGACAGTGTCGTGGGTCTTGCCGACATTCAGCATAGTCTTGATGAAGTTCTTACCGTTCAGACCAAACACCCATGCAATGCGGACAATGAAATATTTCTCCAGCGTCTGGCTGACTGCCAGCTCACCTTCCAGCTTCGTCTGACCGTACACATTCAAAGGCTTATAATCCTTGCAGTCCGGCTGCCAAGGCTCTGTGCCCTGACCGTCAAACACATAGTCTGTGCTGATGTAGGTCATCTTGCAGTCCAGCTTCTTGCAGACATCCACAATATTCTGGGTGCCGCCAACATTGATGGCACGCACTTTCGCCACTTTATCGTCGTCCTCCGCCATATCCACAGCAGTCCATGCCGCGCAGTGGATCACGGCATCCGGATTCACTTCTGTAATTACTTTCTCAACAGCGTCTTTATCTGTAATGTCTAGAGCCACATACGGTGCTTTTGTTACCGCAGAATTATCTGCCACACCGCTATAGGTTTCCTGAATATCAGAACCGACACCCTCATGACCGCGCTTCAGCAGTTCATTCATCACATCATGGCCCAGCTGACCGCCAACGCCGGTTACAAAAAACTTCATGTTCTTTCCTCCTGTTAGCGATTGCTGTACATCTTCTCGTAGTAGTTCTGATACTCGCCGCTGATGATGGTTTCCCACCACTCACGGTTATCGAGATACCACTGGATGGTCTTCTTGATGCCGTCCTCGAACTTGGTTTCTGGCAGCCAGCCCAGCTCATTGTGGATCTTGGTCGGGTCGATGGCGTAGCGCATATCATGGCCCTTACGGTCGCCAACATGGGTAATCAAACTCTCCGGCTTACCCAACTCCTTGCAGATAATCTTCACGATTTCGATGTTCTGCTTCTCATTGTGGCCACCGACATTGTAGACCTCACCAACATGACCCTTATGGATAATCAGGTCGATAGCCTTGCAGTGGTCTTCGACATACAGCCAGTCACGGACATTCAGGCCTTCGCCGTAAACGGGTAGTGGCTTGTCAGCCAGCGCATTTGCTATCATCAGCGGAATCAGTTTCTCCGGGAAGTGATACGGACCATAGTTGTTGGAACAACGGGAAATGGTCACAGGCAGGCCGTAGGTACGGTGGTAAGCCAGAACCAGCAGGTCAGCAGCAGCCTTGGAACTGCTGTACGGAGAGCTGGTGTGAATCGGAGTTTCCTCGGTGAAGAACAGGTCAGGACGATCCAACGGCAGGTCGCCATAAACCTCATCAGTAGAAACCTGATGGTAACGCTGGATGCCATACTTACGGCAAGCATCCATCAGAACACTGGTACCGATGATATTGGTCTGGAGGAAGATGCCCGGATCTTCAATGGAACGGTCAACATGGGATTCTGCCGCAAAGTTGACTACGATGTCCGGATGCTCTTCTTCAAACAGCTTGTCTACAGCTTCGCGGTCGCAGATATCGGCCTTCACAAAGCGAAAATTCGGGTTATCCATAACAGGTGCCAGCGTGGACAAGTTGCCTGCGTAAGTCAGCTTGTCCAGACAGATGATCCGGTAATCCGGATACTTCTTCAGCATATGGAACACAAAGTTACTACCAATAAAACCAGCACCGCCGGTAACAATAATATTCATGATTTAATCTCCTCTAACTTTTACTTATCCTCGAATTAATACAGATGCTCCTGATACTTGCCGTCCATAACATCCTTCAGATACTGGCCGTACTGGTTCTTCTTCATGACCTCATAGACTTCCATCAGGTCATCTTTGCTGATCCAGCCATTCAGGTATGCGATTTCCTCCAGGCAGGCAATCTTACGATGCTGATGCTGTTCCACAGTCTTTACGAAGTTGGTGGCATCCGCCAAGCTCTCATGTGTACCAGTGTCCAGCCAAGTGAAGCCCTGACCCAGCAGTTCCACATTCAGAGAACCATCTTCCAGATAAATGCGATTCAGGTCGGTAATCTCCAGCTCACCACGAGCAGACGGTTTCAGGCTCTTAACAAACTCGACTACACGGTTATCATAAAAGTACAGACCCGTGACACAGTAATTGCTCTTCGGATGCTCCGGTTTTTCTTCGATAGAAACGGCCTTACCGTTCTTATCGAACTCCACGATACCGAAACGCTCCGGATCGTCCACATAGTAACCAAACACCGTTGCACCCTTTCCGTTTTCTGCATTCTGGACAGCTGCTTGCAGACGCTTTTTCAGTCCATGACCTGCAAAGATATTGTCGCCCAGAACCATAGCCACAGAGTCGTTACCGATAAAATCCGCACCAATGATAAAGGCCTGTGCCAGTCCATCCGGAGAAGGTTGAACAGCATAGGTCAGATTCACACCAAACTGGTGACCATCACCCAGCAGATTCTCAAAACGAGGGGTGTCCTGCGGTGTGGAAATAATTAAAATGTCACGGATGCCAGCATTCATCAGAACAGACATCGGATAATAAATCATCGGTTTATCAAAAATAGGTAAGAGCTGCTTGCTCGTAACTTTCGTCAACGGATACAAACGAGTACCCGATCCACCTGCTAAAATAATACCTTTCATATATACCTTATACCTCTTTTCTACTTCTCAGTTTCACTACCTTTGTTCGGATAGAGCAGTTTCGATGTATTGTTCATAAACCAGAGTGCTCCATACAAACGCAGGTAGTGATACTGAAAGTTCTTATGATAAAATCATCTGCTGTTACTGAACCTGGGTAGCGAGATAAAAACCGCTCTCGCAGCTCTATCCATTTCTCGAAAAGTGCCGTAAGTACGCTATTTTTCCGGCGTTTTCACTATGTACATCTCACTGCCTGCGTTAAGCTAGAGGACATTGTTTATCATTAAGATCTTCATTTTACAACCCCTTCGTTCTTGTTACAGATTAATTCAATCACACTCCTGATGTGATTCAAAATTTTCCTAAGCAGTAGGGCAAAAAGTATTGCTCCTGCAAGGACAAGAAGCGTTGTAAGAAAGTATGACGCCTCGCCCCCCCCCTAACAGTTTTGTACCATGCATTTTTTCGAGTAGACGATATATCACCATATGAGACAAATAAATTTCCATGCTGATTCCACTGATAAATGCCAGCACTTTGTTGGATAGGCCACGCACAGTCGTAACAGAAACCGCGAAAATCAACATACTGGAGAAGATCATTAGAGACAGATACTCTCCAAAGAGCTGTCCATGAAAGCTGTAAAAAATAATGATAAGCAAAACCGTCAGCATACCGCTGATTGTTGCAGCCACCTTATTTCTCAATTTCTCTCGATATAAGTAAATCAGCCCACCTGCCACGAAGAAAACTGCAGAATAAATAAAATTGTCACGTCCCTCCGCTGATGTAAAGCGGACAAGGGTAAGCATATTCAGCATCAGACAAATAACGAAGGTAAACCAAGCGCGCCTCTTATTACTCATCAGGAACACAAAAAATGGGAAGAGCATATAAAAGAGGAACACGATTCCGATAAACCACCCCACTCCCAGAATTTCAATTCGATTATCCGGAATAAGTCCAAACGCAAGTGTAAGGTCTGCCAGATATTCATAGAACGACTTTTCACTAAATGACATCAGCAGTGCCAGCGTACAGAGAGCAGCAAAATACGGCCAGATTTTCTGATATCTTCGCTTATAAAATGCTTCAAGATCTATGGTCCCATTCTTCAATCTGTCGTAATATCCGCAACACATAGAGAATGCACTGATAATCATAAACAGAAACGTAAAGTTCGTAAATGATGGAATCAGTCGCGTACTCCAAAATCCCGACACCGCGTAATTTCCATTTTCGAGAACATGCATCATAACGATGCCAATTGCCGCGTAGGCTCGTAAGCCGTCCAAGTTATTATAACGTTCCTTCATTTTTCATCCCTGTAAAGTTCCAACGTCTTCTCCACGACTTCATCCCAATTATATTTCCCTGTGATGAATTTCTCCGCTGCCTCTTTGTACTTTCTGACCGTCTCCGGGTGATCGATCAGTTCCTGGAGCTTGTCGCGGAGGTCCTGCACATTGCTCTTCTCGAAGACAACAGCCTTGTCTTCGACGACTTCGGTGCACTCGCTGATCGAGCTGACGAGGCAGCAGTTGCCATAGCTCATGGCCTCGAGAAGTGTCAGCGGCATGCCCTCGAGATCGGATGGCAGACAGTAGACGTAGGCGTTGCTGTACAGTTCCTTGAGCTCCTGTCCGACCGTAAAGCCCGTGAAGATGACACGGTCATCGGCAAGTGCCTTGATTTCGTCGCGGAATTCTTCTGTGTCGGAGGCCATGCCCGCGAAGACGAGCTTCTTGTCGGTCTTCACATTTCGCCACGCCTCGAGCAGATATTTAATGCCCTTCTCCGGAACGAGACGGCCAACGAAGAGGATGTAGCCATCCTTTTCAAGACCCCATTTCTTCGTGATCAGGTCTGCAGGCAGCTGTTCTCCGGGCGCGACGCCATTCGGGATGAAGACTGTCTCCCGATGGTAGGTTTCTCGGAAATAGTCCTGCACACCGCGGCTCAGTACGATGATCTCGTCGGCATATTTTACGGCATTTGCCTCTCCTGCCTTGATGTAGCGCGATGCAAAGTTTCCCCACTTGGCGCGCTGCCAATCGAGGCCGTGTACGGTGACGATCACGCGCTTTTTAAGAAGCTTCGGAATCCACGCAAAATACGCAGGTCCTTCCGCGTGGATATGCACGACATCATACGGCCCGAATCCGGCCTGCATGCAGGCGAAGAAGGAGGATGACACCGCTGCCAGCCCTTTCTTGTTGATGGTCGGCACATATTTAATATGAATTCCCTTATACTGCTTCGCTCTCTCGCTGTCATATTCCGCTCCGGCCACATGATGACCGGATCTGTTCAGTGCAGTTACTTTAATTCCCTGTGCTGCCATACGTGTGGAGAGTTCTTCGACCACGACCTCGATGCCGCCCTCACGGCTTGGCACCCGCTTGTGGCCGAGCATGGCAACGCACATATTTGTATTCTTTTTCATTTTATTCCTGTCCCCGTGTCTTACTTCGCCCCATTATCTTTCTTAAATGCCTGCAGCACTGTCTTCGCGATGATCTTGATGTCCCCGCCGACCGACCAGTTGTCGATGTACTGGCAGTCGAGGCGGACGACTTCGTCGAAGTCCTTGATGTCGGAGCGGCCGGAGACCTGCCAGAGTCCGGTCATGCCCGGCTTCATGCTGAGGCGGCGCTTGTGGTAGCTGTTGTACTGGTTGAATTCGCCGACGGTCGGCGGGCGGGTGCCGACGAGGGACATGTCGCCCTTGAAGACGTTCCAGAACTGCGGGAATTCGTCGAGGCTCGTCTTGCGGATGAAGCGGCCGACCTTCGTGACGCGCGGGTCATTTTCCATCTTGAACATGAGGCCGTTCATTTCATTTTTCGCAAGGAGCTCCTGCTTGCGCTTCTCCGCGTCCTGGTACATGCTGCGGAACTTGTACATGCGGAACTTGCGGCCATTTTTGCCGATACGCGTCTGCGCGAAAATGACCGGTCCCGGCGAGTCAAGCTTGATGATCGGGCCGAGGATGAGAAAGAGGATGCCGAAGATCGCAAGGCCGATGATCGAGCCGATGATGTCGAGCGCGCGCTTCATGATCGAGGCGATCATGCGCTTCCGCGGGCGGTCAAGGATGAGGGCCGGGCGGCCATCGATGCCGTACTTGATCTCCTTCGTGTAGGCGGGCTGGTAATTCACCGTACCCTTGCCGGATGGCATCATGGAATTCGCAGAGGCTCTGTCGGATGAATCTGCTTTCGCCGTATGCACCGATCCTGTACCGGAAGAAGCGACATTCTTCGGTCTTGTACCAGACACAGGCATGGTGTTTGCGTCAGATGCGGACGCGGCGTTCTCCGGCCTCATGATGGCGGCCTCGCGCTCGAGCTTCTGAACCTCCGGGAGATTGATGTGGACGCGGATGCCCATGCGGATCATTTCGCGGACAGTCGGCATGACGAGGGGACGCTCATTTTCCTCGATCTCGATGAAGACCTCGTCGATCGCCTCGCGCTGGATGCGCTCAAGCAGGGTCTCCGGTGTCGCGAGAAATGTGATGTCGCCGAGGCCCTCGATGTCAGACGGATTGCCGCCGTCGACGAGGCAGACGCCGACGATCCGGCGCGCCCAGTCCTTCCGGAGCGAGTGAACGACCTTCTCCGCGCGGCGGCTGTTCGTGACAATGCCGATGAATGACGCGTCCGGCGATGTCCGGAAGGACTTGATGAGGCCGGCCGTGATGTACACATATTCAAGCGTCATCCCTATGAAGTTGATGATCAGTGTGGTGATGAACCAGTATCTGGAGTCGGTGACGCCGTTCTTCTCGAGGACGAGAAGGACTGCAAGCGCGCACCCGAAGAAGACCGTCTCCTTGAAGGCCTGCGACATACAGCCGGGAACGGACATTTTCCGGAAATGATAGTTGGTTTTGTGGAGCATGAAGACGGTCGTCGCAAAGCCCGCAATGATGAGCGGGAGGATGACCGAAACAAATACGTTGTTGCTGAAGAATTCCGCCGTGAGCCGTCCGGCCCAGAACAGAATGATGATCGCCAGCATACCGCTGAAGATGGCGGTCAGGAGATAGCTGAAGAATGCAATTTCAAATTCCAGATGTCTTCTTTTCATTTATCCTGAATTATTCACCGCGTTGCGGTGCCAGCGGCTGAAAGCCGCATAGTTACTTTGATTGCCGGTTTTATTGCCTTCATCTGAAAAGTGAACATAAAAAAGAGCTCGATTTCTGGTAAAA
>Ga0256406_1004091_pt1 | contig 17194 bp, 16 predicted proteins | sample RumenRJG_03DNA_FD_185986 | JGI IMG/M metagenome (GOLD analysis project Ga0256406, IMG submission 185986) | Bovine rumen microbial communities from Lethbridge, Alberta, Canada - RJG_03 | ecosystem: Host-associated > Mammals > Digestive system > Stomach > Rumen | place: Canada: Alberta | collected...
CTATGAAAATCGACAGATCATCGAGGCGTATCGTAAAAGCAATAAAAGCCTTGACGAGGTAATGATTTTCCTCGGGGAATAACCCCGAGGATGGTACTAGTGTAACTTTTGTGCAGAATTAACATATGACAAATCTATTCATACACATATATCTACTGTTTGCTCTTCACACTATTATCATTAATAATCGTATTATAGAACGTGCTACCTATACTACATACATTGTTCGGATCATTTATGCTCTTTTTTACAGTACACAAATTTGAATCATTATGTTCAAAACTTAATAATGCATTTAATAGGTTAACAATAAACTGATCTTCAGCAATATCCTCTATATTATAACCATTTATAAGTTCTGAAACACCGGACAATACCCGTGCTTCAAACTCTTCTAAACATCCACATTCCTCAGAAATCCTTTTTATATCTAGAGTAGCTATCCTGGTAAAAACTGTTGTTATCTTTTCATCAATATTCATCTGACAATTTCTGGAATCAAGAGAACGTATTTCATGAGTAATATTTCTCATCCTGCTCATCTTCAGTTGATCTGAAAATATCTTAGGATCCAGCTTCCATTTATTAAACAGACTCATATATCCCTTATATATTATATCCCACATTTCATGCTCATTAGCATAATACTTTCCAATTGACGCATTCATAGAATCAGTATTATAATCTATGAACTTATAAGTATTTCCGGATAATATTCCCATAGATCTAATATCATTTGCTATTGACATATTAAAAATCAAATCACCGGCAAACATATCTGTTCTGAACGGATGCTTGAGCGCTATTTCACGCTTATATAAATTTGCCTGATTAGTAACCTGATTGTTGAAATACATCTCTGGCCACAGTCTATGAATTTCATTTATATCATCTATATATTCATCACATTGAAAGTTCTCCATAGGTATGCCATTTATTGGCATATCCAGCCTTTTATCATAACTATATATATCCACATTCGTCCATAATACATCCACCGGAGTTTTCAAAACAAATTCTGCCATTCGTTGTAATGAGTTGCTTTCCAGCCTGTCATCTGAATTAAGGATGTATATGTACTTTCCTGTTGCCTCTTTTATTCCATTATTGAAGCTGGCATAAATCCATTGATTTCTCTGATGAATAACTTTAATCTTATTATTCATGACCGCAAAATCATCAGCGATCTCCGGAGTACTATCTGTAGACCCGTCATCTACAATAATTATTTCATAATCATCATATCCCTGATTAATAACACTTTTTATTGCATATGGGAGGTACTTTTCATTATTATAGACAGGTATGATTATACTTATAAGAGGAGTTGTTGTGTTCACTGTATCTTCTCCTCCGAGCTGTTAACATTGATATTATCTAAGAAATCATGAATATGGCAATAATAAACATTATGATCATTATCTGTAACCATTTTATATGTTTCTATAATTGCTGTATTAAAATACTCGTTAATTCTTGCTTTTCCAAAAATAACAATCGCAACATGCTTATACTTCATAAGCTGAGCACATTCCTCATAGTCTTCAGAGCCATAGCATTTAATGAGCTTTTTATTTACGTCATTTGAAAAGTTTTCCTCATTAACAATAGAAAACTTTTCCTTTTGTGCATCATATTTTCCTTCTACAAATGTATAGCCCCTAAGGCGTGCTATAATATATGCATTCTTACTTCCCCTGCCATTGATTACTATCTCAAGTGGACTTTTCCTGATTTTATTTATGTCAATAATATAGTCAATTACGCTATCAATGTATGGGATATATGGTTCACATCCAGGAATGATACAAACGCTACGAAGGTTTTCATTACTCAATATTATTTTATAATCGTTTATTTTCTCCATACCATCCTATCCACTATATTTGTATAACTCTGTATTATCTTAACAACCTTCGCACTTACATTTTCATCACTATAATCTGGCACTTTAGCTCCCAAATCCTTATACTTATTCATATTAACAGCCAAATCTACTGTCTGAAGCAAGCTGTCTGTATCAATTCCTGCAAGTATGAAATTGCCCTTTTCCATTGCTTCCGGCCGTTCTGTTGATGTACGAATGCAGACCGCTGGAAACGGATGCCCAATTGAAGAAAAATAAGAGCATTCTTCTGGCAACGTCCCCGAATCTGACACTACGCAGAACGCATTTATTTGTAAACAGTTATAGTCATGAAATCCAAGCGGCTCATGCTCTATTACTCTTTTATCAAGCTTAAAGCCTGATTCTTTAAGGCGTTTTTTTGACCTTGGATGACATGAATACAGGATTGGCATATCATACTTTGCTGCCATTCTATTTATTGCAGTAAAAAGAGAAGTAAAATTCTCTTTCGTATCAATGTTCTCCTCACGATGTGCTGAAAGAAGTATGTACTTACCTTTCTCCAGTCCCAGGCGGTTATGGATATCACTTTTCTCTATCTTTTTCAGACTCTTGTGCAGGACTTCGGCCATTGGAGAGCCGGTCACGAATGTCCTCTCATTTGGCAGACCACATTCTGCCAGATATCTCCTCGCATATTCTGAATATGCCATATTGACATCTGAAATGATATCCACTATCCTACGATTGGTCTCTTCTGGCAGGCACTCATCCTTGCACCGGTTCCCTGCTTCCATGTGAAATATCGGTATATGCAAACGCTTCGCTCCAATCACCGAAAGGCATGAATTGGTGTCTCCAAGTACAAGTACAGCATCAGGTCTGATAACTGCCATCAGCTCATATGAGGAGGCAATGATATTTCCCATTGTCTGACCCAGGTCATCTCCTACGGCATCCAGATATACGTCAGGATCGTCAAGTTCCAGATCTTTGAAGAAGATACCGTTCAGATTATAGTCATAGTTCTGACCGGTATGCGCCAGAAGTGTATCGAAATATTTCCGGCATTTCTTTATAACTTCTGAAAGCCTTATGATTTCAGGTCTGGTACCAACTATTATAAGCAGTTTCAGTTTACCATTATTTTTCCACTTGATATTATCGAATTTCATTATCTACCTTTTCATGAAATGTATCCGGACGCTTAGGATCAAATACCTCATTAGCCCACATTATCGTGACGAGATTTTCAGTATCACTAAGATTTATTATATTATGTGTATACCCTGGAAGCATCTGAACAGCCTGCATATGATCTCCATCTACTTCATACTCTATTATCTCATCTGTTCCTATCTTTCTCTCCTGTATCAGCCCATGCCCGGATACTACAATGAATATCTCCCACTTACTGTTATGCCAGTGTTCTCCCTTTATAATCCCAGGCTTTGACACATTTACACTGATCTGACCATAATCAGGTATCTTTAAAAGCTCCGAAAAAGAACCCCTGTCATCGACATTCATCCTAAATGGATATATTGCCTTTTCCTTTGGAAGATATGATATATAAGTACTATACAGCTTCTTCTCGAATGAATCATCAGGTATTGATGGCATAATAAGAGTATCTGGCATTTTTTTATATAAATTCAGGAGCTCTGCTATTCTGCCAAGAGATACTTTATATGTCTTTGATACTGCGCAGTATTTCCCTATACGGTTTTCTCTACCAGCAAGTGCTCCTATCATCTCTTCTACCAGATCATCTATATATACGAGCTCTAGTTCCGTCGACGAATCATTCACTTTTATTGGAAGGTCATTTGCTATATTATAGCAGAATGTCGCAATTACAGAATTATAGTTTGGCCTGCACCACTTACCAAACAGATTCGGGAACCTGTACACAAGCACCTTAGCACCAGTCCTGTCCGCATATTCGAAAAGCAATTTCTCTCCAGCAAGCTTACTCTTACCATATTCTGAATCCCTGTATCTTCCATGAAGTGATGCCTGTATTGATGAACTGAGCATCACAGGACATTGATTATTAGCTTTCTCAAGCATCGTCAGTAGATCAGATGCGAATCCCAAATTGCCTTTCATGAATTCTGACACATCCTCAGGTCTGTTAATCCCAGCCAGATTGAACACAAAATCAGAATTTTTACAGAAATACTGCAATTCATCCTTAGTTGAATCAATATCATATTCAAAGATCTCATCTATATGAATATCAGGATGTGTACTGTCCTTCTCATCCCTGATATTCTTTAAATTACAGATAAGATTTTTCCCGACAAATCCCTTTGCTCCTGTTACTAATACATTCAATTTAATCGACTCAGTTCTTCCTGTATATAATCAGTAGTCTTCAATTTCTCTACAATACCATCTACATCGAGCAGATTGGTACTTGATGAGGTATATGGAGCATCATTTACCTTTTCAGTCTGTCCCTCAACGAAATATTTATCATAATTCAGATCACGATTATCTGCAGCTACGCGGAAATATCTTCCCATATCAGTAGATCGTACTCTTTCTTCGCTTGTCATAAGTGTCTCTGATACCTTCTCCCCATGACGAGTACCTATTATCCTAGTACCTGTATCACCAAATAATCGTTGTACTGCCTTTGCCAGATCTCCAATTGTTGATGCATCGGCTTTCTGAATAAACAGATCTCCAGGATTAGCGTGTTCGAATGCAAACTGCACCAGATCCACTGCTTCATCCAAATTCATTAGAAAGCGTGTCATATCCGGATTGGTGATAGTGATTGGATGTCCATTCTTTATCTGTTCTCTAAATAGTGGAATTACTGATCCACGGCTGCACATTACATTTCCGTATCTGGTACAGCAAATCACTGTATCGCCACGTTCTGCCGCCACTCGTGCGTTTGCCCTTACCACATGCTCCATCATGGCCTTAGATGTACCCATTGCGTTGATTGGATAAGCTGCCTTATCAGTTGATAGGCATACGATTTTCTTCACACCAGAATTTATAGCAGCATGAAGCACATTATCTGTGCCTATCACATTGGTGCGTACGGCCTCCATCGGGAAGAACTCACATGACGGAACCTCCTTCAGAGCCGCAGCATGAAAGATATAATCTACTCCCGGCATAGCATCCTCAACAGACTGAAGATTCCGAACATCACCAATATAAAATTTTACCTTCTTATATTCGTCGGGATACTTCGCCTGCAGCTCATGACGCATATCATCTTGTTTCTTTTCATCCCGGGAAAAAATACGGATTTCAGAAATATCTGTTTTAAGAAAGTGTTTTAAGACGGTGTGACCGAAAGAACCGGTGCCACCAGTGATAAGTAAAGTTGAGTTATTGAAAATGGTCATTTTTGTTACCTACCATCCATTATCTGTAATACGAAAAATGTGGGTCAAAGTCAGAATTTACATATTTTTTTACAAGATCAACAAAATCATCGATAATATCATCGTCTTTAAACTTAGCTGTTTCTTCGTAATAATCCAGTTTCCATCTAATCATTGTGTTTTCCAATGCCAGAAAATATTTTGACACATCATTGTCAGGTAGTTCTAGTGTATCTATTTCATCAAGGGCCTTATCCACATCTACTTTATCCTGAATATAATAAACTCCCTTTTGTCCATACCACCAGCCTTTTACAAAACAAAAGACTGGTTTCTTTTTTATTATGCTTTCACTAATAATTGTACCTGTCTGAGTGGCATTTGCTATATCATATTTCATTAAATCATAGGAATCTACATATGCTTTCACACATGTTACATTTGGTATAGCAAACAGTTCATCATAAAACTTCTTCGGTCTAAATGTTTGAATCCAGTGCTCTTTTACATATAATTTTATATTATATGCCTTAAGAGAATATGCTAATAGTCTTATTGAGTTTAACTGATTATTAAACACACCAGCCATTGGCATTGTGGAACACTCGGGAGTTAACTGAAGCGCAAAAAAAACATATTTGGTTTTATAATCCGGATGACTAAGCGCTCTTTTATTGTAATAATCTATACCAACGGTATCTTCAGCCTGTGATCTTGCTTTTCTTATGGCGCATATTGTTTTTAAATCCCACGACAAGTGTCTATGTGGATTAATAAAATCATTAAATAATATTTTTGCAGAGAACGGATGCAGTAACTTATTATGATAACTTTTTATGTACTCTATTCTATCTGACTTTTTTTGGTTTATGGGTGTAAACGACTTTTCTTTAGAAGATACTTGTATGTATTGTTTTACAATATCATGCAATGATGTCTCATTTAACGAAATATCTTCACACAAAAGTCGGCGTGTACTTACACCTATATTATCAATATCCGTTCCCATTGAATATAATCCTGATTGATGAGGATATAAAACTAATATAGGTATTTCCTTTACTTTACACAAGTTATATAATATATATTCCCAACCTAGGTGTGGCACTACTGAAAAAAAAGCAAAGTCTATATCATATTTTTCAATAATATAATCCCAAAATCTTACATTCCTTAAATATTCTTCTTCTAATTCAAAGTACGTGCCAGTATATAAATCATATTTTCTAATGCCAAACATGTTTAAAGCCATTGATTTATATGGCTCCATTTTAACCAGCACACTACCATCTATTGCAGGAATTTCCTCTAAATCACAAATACGATTAAATGTATCATTATATCCTACTGATGCGTTTATACGTATGAATTTATCAGAATTATAGTTCTCTTTTCCATCAGTCTGTTCGATTACAACACATTTATCAATTATTATCTCATCATCTAATCTATTAAGCATCCTGCTTACATACCCATTGACAGATTGTGGGGCTCTGAATATTATATTCATATTATTCTTGTATGATAATTACAGAAGCGAAATCACCATTTTCCTTTCTTTTTCAAACTGTGGTTTAATACATTCAGATACTGTGGGACTTTTAATGATTTTCTGTAGCCCCGACTACTTAACAGGAGTGTATTGCCGCTACCTTTATCTGAATTGTTTATCAGCTGGATGTGCCGGAGAACTTCTCCTGAGTGCTTATTTCAATCAAGTCTACGATGATAATCGCTGGTGGATGCCACAGTGTCCGAAACCAAAAGGAGGTTTTCTCTATGTACTATGTAAGCATCGATATTGCCAAACTCAATCACTTTGCCTCTGTTGTTTCAGCAGATGGCGAAGTACTCATCAAGCCGTTCAAATTTACGAATGACAATGATGGCTTCTGTAAGCTGCTTTCTGTGCTCGCATCATACGAACGCGGCAGCCTCATCATTGGTCTTGAATCAACGGCACACTATGCTGACAACCTGGTTGAATTCCTCGTATCTAAGTGCTACCAGGTCTGCGTCATCAACCCGATCCAGACTTCCACTATGCGTAAGAACAACATCCGGAAGACCAAGACCGACAAGGTGGATACGTTAGTTATTGCCAGAACTTTAATTACTCAGCCGCACAGGTTCTTTTCGCATGAGGATATCGACCTCATGCACCTGAAGGATCTCGGCCGTTTCCGGCAGAAGAACGTCAAAGAGCGGACCCGGCTCAAGATCGAGCTCACTGCTTACGTTGACCGGGTATTCCCGGAACTGCAGTATTTCTTCAAATCCGGACTTCACCAGAAAGCGGTTTACGCTCTTCTGAAAGAGGCTCCCACGCCTGAACTCATTGCTTCTATGCATCTGACTCATCTTACACACCTGCTTGAGGCTTCCTCCCACGGTCACTTCAATAAACAGCAGGCCAGAGAATTAAGAATTCTGGCACAGAAGTCTGTCGGTTCCAGCGACAGAGCCCTATCCTTACAAGTAACACAGTCTGTGGAGCAGATCGAGTTACTGGACAGGCAGATAAAGGATATCGAGTCTCAGATGACTGAAATCATGCTCGGACTCGACTCCGTTATTATGACCATCCCCGGCATTGGATATATCAATGCCGGGATGATACTTGGAGAGATCGGCGACATTCACCGCTTCTCCAAGCCATGCCAGCTGCTTGCGTTTGCAGGATTGGATCCATCTGTATACCAATCCGGAAACTTCAATGCCAGCCACACCAGAATGTCGAAGCGTGGCTCCCGGGTTCTCCGGTATGCATTGATCAACGCAGCTCACAACGTGGTAAAAAAACAATGCGACCTTCAAGGCTTACTATGACACCAAGATGGCCGAAGGCCGAACTCATTACAATGCTCTTGGACATTGTGCCGGCAAACTCGTCAGGGTCATCTTCAAGATGCTTTCTGACGATGTAACCTTCAATCTCGAATAAGTTCTAATTCGGGATCATAGTAGATTTTGAAAAGCACCTGTAAGGGAGCTTTATTAAAGTTACCCTTTTATAGCCGCAGGACAAAAAGAAAATTTTCTGCTAATTTATGCTTGACTTTTCATAGCTGGTCTCCCAATCCCGGCTGATATTTCAGGCATTTCTTGCTGGCTCAAAAGTTTCCTAAAATAGTAAGTACGTATACATTTTTCCCTATTCATATTTCTAATCTGAGTATATCTTTCTTCAATTTAGAAAGAGGTTCTGTCAATAATTCCTGACTATTAGCAGATGTACCATACACCATGTGTTTTACATCATCTACATCATTGAATAAATCTGGAAAGTTATATAAAAGAGAACTTATATACTCATCAGAATACAGCCTTTTCTTTTTTAAAATATCCTGAACTTCTTTCTTATGAAAGTTATATGCTTCTTCGAGATCGAACTTATCAACATTATCTTTCATGATGGGATCATAATACATGCAAATATCAATGCTTTTCTCATTCTTCAAAAAATCAATATCAGATATGTGATATGCAAACTTCATCAATTGATCTGCATCTGAATATCTGGTGTCATGAGGCGAATATGATATTTTCTCTGCTGATTTATGATGATTACATGAGGGACAACAAGGAACAATATTGTAGAATGATACAGCCAGAATTGGAAATTCACTCTCTGGGTAAAAATGATCCAGTTCATACAGATTATAGTCAGATAGTGTATTGATATAATTTCTATTACAATATGGACACACCTGCAAATCATCAAAGTGCCTAATGAATTCGTCCCTAGGAAAACGATTCTTATACATAGTGTTTGTCATATATGTTTTCACTGATCCAAATCCTATAGAATCAGTTTTAACATTTTTATGATCCTCAATAATTTCTAATATGGTATCAAATCCGGCTAAAACTACATCCTTAAACCTATGTACCCTCAGATTTTGAGCACACCAATTGTCAAGCATTTGAATTTTACTGTGATTACATCCTGATACCATGTTGTCATACATTTCTTCAAAGTCATTTGTATTTTTATACTTTATTGGTATCATTATCTTCTCCTAGGAGTCTTTTTAGCCTTGCCTGATGGAACTGTATTTCCTGTTCCACCAAAGATTTACCTTGTGATTCTTTATAACTTTTACTATGTTCATAAAGCATTCTGAGCAATGGTTCTCTTATCAAAGAATCACCTATGACATTAATGATCTGTTCACACTCATGATATGTATCTTCATCAAATTCTTCTTTAGATTCCTTCAGAATGTTTATTAATCTCTGTATTTTGTTCCTAGCAAAATCTCCAATCTGTCCAGTCTCTCCAAGAAAAAAGGCATCATTATAGAGTATATATATACTGGCGCCAAATGTAGATTTATGTTTATCCAGATCATCAACAATCATTTTGTTATTACCCGATCTTTTGAGATATATGATATTGCCTTTAGGTATATCAGATAGCATTATCGGACTGTGTGTAGAGAATATTATCTGAACATATTTATCAGGAAATAACTGATCAAATGAATTTACCAGTTCATTTAACAACCCTTTCTGCCATTCAGGATGGAGATATAAATCTGCCTCATCCATCAGTAATAAAATATTATTCAGAAGCCTTCTGTCACTCATATGAAAGAATATAAATCTATCATTGAGCAGTGAAATCCAGGTAAAGAAGTTCAATAAAACTCTTTCACCTGAAGAAAATGTAAGACCTGAAATTCTCAAATACCTTATAATAAATGATGATGATTTCTTATGTATAATACTTGTAATAAAATCTAAAAATCTTTGATACTCATCAGTTCCATCTTCGATTATATATGAAGATGTATAAGCCGCATCTTCATATGGTAATCCATTATCATTATAAATTGTTCCATCAGATTCCAATATAGATTCCAGTGTCTCAACCTCTTTTAGAGATTCTATTATGTAATCATCATCGACATACGACAAGAACCTTTTTATCTCTTTGATATTCTTAAATGGTACTGGCTTTTCTATGGATTCCAAGTCGTTGTAATGTCTGACCACATATTCAAACAGCAAATTATCATACAATTGTACGACGCCATTGTTTTTAAGAATAGATATATCTAAAATTATAGTCTTATTAAGATCGTTAAAAACTCTAATGCACTGTGATATCACATCATCAGATTTCACAAATATACTATTAACAAATCTATCAAAGAATACCACATCAATTTGAATGGATGGTCTAAACCATTTTAATAATTGTGTGAGTTCTTTATCATGCCACTTTTTGAGATAATATATGTCCACAAGTTGTTGAAAAGTCTGAGCATTAAGATATCTTAATGACGATTCATGAAACCATTCCGAAGCCTCATTATCTTCCATTTTATTCAACTTCAATCTGTAGAATTCTTCGCTCAGTATGTTCATCTCTCCAACATTGAGTCCAACACTTTCAAGATAATCTCCATGTTCTGAAATGCTTTCATTGTTTATAATATTTGCATTTCTTACAGCCGTTGTATTTTTATTACCAGTCCCTGTATAAGCAAAAACACTATTTGAATATGTAATACAAGTGAAACTATATGGTCCTTCAAAATTCTGCAAATCCATCTGCCTGTAATCCGACCCCTGTTTATATTCACGAAATATAACTTTGCTCAGACATTCATTCTTGAGATTTGGCAGGTTATGATAGCATATCAGACTGTTCTCAGTTTTGATGATGACAAGCCGCATATATTTTTCATACTTCTGATTCTCCCAATATTCATATATCCGTTCTTTTTTCTGGTCTGATTTTTGTGGATCTGTATTGACTATTTTATTCTTCTTGATCGGTGTATATCCCACTAAGTGATCAAATTCACTTAATAGCGTGGTCTTGCCAGTTCCATTTTCTCCAACAACAGCTGAAATATTGGTTGCTTTTCCCCAAAAATATTCTGGAAGTTTTTGACATATCGGAACTGCATTTTCTCGAATTACATACTTATAATTTTCACTGCTTACCCTAAAATGATAGTTAGAAGACAAATTAAATCCCTGTTGGTGAATAAAGTCATTTTCAGAATGCTCTATATAAAAGAAAATTATTTCGTTCTTGATTGCCACGGCTAACGCTCTCTATCTTATAAAGCCATTAAGTTATAAAAGGATTAAAATTCAGATTATCCTTGCACGGGATATTACAGCTTTATTCAATTGAATTAATCATATTTCCGACTGCACGTCTTGGTTCACACAAGTCATGTTCGTTGAAATTTAATAGTTCCACAGTGTATCTATTTTCTTCTGTCATTAGAATTTCACATGATCCCAGAGTTCTATCTTTTTTCGCAGTCAGATTATAATGGTGCTATCAATTAATAGATCTGATTCATTAGACGGCATTTGGTCAATGCATGTAACGGCCATAAAAATTGGATCAGTATTTCTCAAAGACACGATCATATCTATGGCATTATTTATGTCGATACTACCAAGCTTTTCATAGTTCTTGATTATTTTATCTCTTTGATCAATATCGAATCCTAGCTTTTCATGTTTTAATATCTGTTCAATATTATTATTTCTCATATATTCTTGACATTCGCTTATAAAGCGCGAGTGGCTTAATCGCTTCAGAAAAGCAAACCTCGATGCAGCATACACTCTAGTATGGCAATATATAGAGTCATTCTATAACACAGTCCGTATTCATAGCCATGATAACTATATGTCTCCCAGCGAGTATTAACCTATGTATGCTGAAGTAATAAGTAAGAACGCAAAAATTGCAAGTTAAAGTGGAAATTTTCTCCAATACTTTACAGTGCATTTCTGCCTTATATTTACATGATTTAAAAAAGACATAGCTTCGCCATAGAGCAATCCTTCCGGATTCTCTGATGACTGGCTATGTCACGGAGACTACATCTGCACGCCATGAGCGATGTCGGACTTCATCTCTGGTCTTTTCGAGCAAAAGAAAAACCGGACGCTGATGCCATCCGGTCTTACTGCCTCCTGCATCCTTATACTGCGGTTCCTTCCGCCTATATATTTTATATCGGCAAATATTAAAAATCAATAACCGAAGACCGCTATCTCATCGGCTGGGATCTTCGCACGGATATAGCGATTTTCTGCGAATGGTATCCGCACTATAGCCGAATGAATCGACAGCAGCAGCTGTCTCATCTGGATGTCTGTCGGAGGATCGAGTGTCTGGGCCATGAAAAGCGCATCCTTGCAGATCTCTGTCTCCATGTACTCGATTGCTTCCTGTACCTTGTCGTAGTGTGGGAGCGTACTCATTTTTTCAAAGAGAAAAGCCATTGCCGCTGCCACTGACTGGATATAGGTGTACGGCTTCCTGATGTGCGACAGAGACGATTCGCTCTGCGAATATATGTACAGCAGTTCTGGGATGCCACTTACTCTCTGTGCAAAATAAATCGCTTCCGCGAGAAATGTCATATCCTCCAGCTGATACGCATCTGAGAATCTGATGTCATGATCCATCAGAAGGCTTCGTCTGAAAATCTTGGTTGCATGATATCCTCCCATTGAGATGAGACCTGACCTCCGGCCCCAGGTCAGGTCACCACAGAACTCCTTTGAAAACTGCAGCAGCGGGCCTTCCTTCTCATCCTTCATATAAGCACAGTCAGCTATATCGGCATCATCCCGAACAGCTGACTGATACAGCTTCTCATACATGGTCACATCGACAATGTCATCTGCATCTGCAAAGCCGATGTACGCACCATGTGCCTGCTCGATGCCCCTGTTCCTCGATACACCAGGGCCTGAATTCTTTTCATTCTGAATGATCTGAACCTTTGACGGAAACTGAATCTGCGCATCATGCATGATCCGGATTGTATCGTCCGTGCTGCAGTCATCTACCAGAATGATCTCCATATCATCAAGTGTCTGGTGCAGCAGATTGCCGAGCAAGCGTGGCAGAGTGGTGGCTGCGTTGTAGCACGGGACTATGACTGTGACTTCAGGAAGTGATTTCTTTGTATTCATGACACTATTATATCCCAAAAGAATGCGTCGCGGCAACCAGTATATGACATCTCATATTGAGTCATTTGCAAATCTACCAGTCATGTGATACCTTATGAACTATGAATGAATTTACACAGCATGACATCGAAGCTATACAGAAAAAAACTAAGCTTCTCCAGAAAATGACAGACCTGATTCTGAATGATATCCTGTCACTATACAGATCAGGACAGTATATTGAACTGAACTCAGATGAAAAAAGATGGCAGCCAACGTCTGATAAGATACCAGTCTGGCTCATCTGGTGGCAGGGGGCGGATGCAATGCCAGAACTGGTGAAAGCCTGCTATGCTTCATTGCAGAAATCATTGTCTGAAAATCTATGCGAGATACACCTGATCACACATGATAATGTCGATGAATATATCAGTCTGCCTGCATGGGTTATTGAAAAATTCAATGCAGACATCATAGATATCACACATCTGTCTGACATCATCAGAATGGCCCTTCTTGATGATTATGGCGGACTGTACCTTGATGCCACCTTCTATCTCACTGCCGGAATTCCTGATGATTTTTTCATGGAAAAAGAATTCTTCACTCTCTGCGATAGGCAGAAAGACTGGAAAGATCTGGTGCAGGGACGATGGAGCTGCAATTTCTTTTACAAGAGGGTTATGCAATATGGTGGCACATCATACGCGACTCATCTCTTTTTCAAATATATAAAGAATGCATTCTACTATTACTGGGCATCACAGGGCAAGATCAATGACTATTATCTATTTGACTACATCATTGATGGGGCATATCGTCACTTTCCAGAAATTCAGTCATTGCTTGACTCCGGGTGAAAAAAGGGACAGGTCCATTTTTCATCTTTTTAGAGCGAAAAGATAAAATGGCCTACTGTCCCGCTTTTCACATCAACACACAGGAATAACGGTTTTTTCTGCAGAAGCTCTTTATCCTCTTTGAGAGCGCCCGATCCGCGCCATACTCCACTATTATCACATCGAATCCGGCCCTGCGGACTTTCTTAAGATATGATTTGTAATACCTGGTTACAGACTTTTTCTGAACGCCTGTGGTGCTCGTAAACACTGACTCCTGACAGATCCCGTCGAAAAGCTTGGATGCTTTTTTCTCCGAAAGGGCTCTTTTGACAAAGGTGTCACCACCGTTTACTATGACCGGTATGCCATAGTCCTCAATACCGGTAAGGATCGAGACTAGCCCTCTGTATATCGAATCCCTGCAGTAATTGTAATACACATCTATATTATCGACAAAGAATCCGTCAATCCCCTCTGCCGCATACTGCCCGGCCAGCTTACGGACGATGAAGCTCTGCCATTCTTTCTTTGAAACATCGATCCAGCGCTCATTATCCCAGCCATCATATCGTCCAATGGCATATTGCTTAAATCTGCTATAATAGGGCCGAAATGTCTCTATCGAACCCACATTGATATAACCATATACAGTTATACCCTTATCGTGAATCGCCCTGATATCAGATGCCAGGAACGCCGATGGATCAATGATCACCGTATCATATCCGCTGAGCCTGTCCACCTCATCCCTGTTTATTTCTGTAAATATTCCGATCCTGCCAGCCTCAGCCGCATCCGCAGTCGTGCCTCCCAATAGAGGGCACAGGATAAGTACCGTCACTGCGACAGCCAGCGCCTGGCAAAAAACACGTCCGCTTTTCATCGACTGGCACTTTCAATATAAATCTCATATGATGCCGACTTAATAAAATTATCTTCCTCACCATCGGGATAAGAAAAATCCTTTATTGCGGTATCTCCAGGTTTTAATGTATCAATAAAATGTGAGTCAGATCCTATACAATGACCATTTCTGTCATAAAACACTGCACTGACATGAATATATTCATAGGTATTTGATCCAGTATTGGTAAACCTGGCCACCAGCGAATCTGTACCTTTCTTTACACTGGTCGAGTCACCCCATGCACTCCACTGCACTTTTTTATTCGTGCCATTAACCTTTAAGGTATAGGTGCTGCCCTCTTCTATAGTAATTTTTTTATCAGAAAGTACAGGCTGCTGCACAGTGACCTTGCATTTATATTCTTTGTTCCGTGCCCTGGCTGTAATTGTAACCTTGCCCTTCTTTTTGGCTTTGACACCGCCATCTCTGTCAACAGAAGCAATCTTTTCATTGCTTGATTTCCATTTGATAGTATCACTGCCGTAGTCATAGCCACTCAGATCAAGCCATTTGGTATTACCCACAAGCATAGTTATAGATTTTGGGTAAACGTCAAATAACTCGCCTAGGAATCTAAATTCAAATGTGAGATACTCTAAAAAACTAAGAAAACTCACTAGTTTTTTGGAGGTGTACTCAAATGGACAAATCAACTCATGAAATCCGCATAGAGCACTGGAAAGAGGTTGTAAGGCTCTGCCAGTCTCGATCTGATGGTCAGACTGCTAAGGACTGGCTTGCGTCAAATGGTATAAACCCCAAAAAATACTATTATTGGCTGAGGCAGATCAGACTTGAGGAATACAGAAAAATACATTCCCAGTCATTACCTGCCGAACAGGAAGTGTCTGATGTGTCATTTGCTGAGATTCGTGTACCTGATGAGCATGATGCAGATTCTGAAGATACACCAGGCTTCACTCCAGATGCCATCGTATCAATCGGGTCAATAAAACTGGAGCTGTCAAATTCATTATCGCCGGAACTTTTGACCGTAATACTGAAAGAGGTAGATCATGCTGGCTGAAGCTGCCGGAGTCAGGAAGATATATATTGCCTGCGGCTATACAGATCTCCGAAAAGGCATCGATGGCCTGGCCCAGCTTGTTGGCACAAGTTTTGATCTGAATCCGTTCCAGAAGGATGTCCTGTTTCTTTTCTGCGGAAAAAGATGTGACAGGATCAAAGGACTCCTCTGGGAAGGCACCGGTTTCCTCCTGCTCTACAAAAGGCTTGAAGACGGATCGTTCAGCTGGCCGAGGACACCACAACAGGCGGCCGAGATCACAAGAGAACAGTATTCGATGCTGATGATGGGGCTCAATCCTGTAAAGCCAAAGATAAGCGAGGTGCATCCTGCAAGGACGCTATAAAATTCTTTTGTGCAAAAAGTAGAAATTTCTGACCGGTTCCAGCGTATTTACAGATACGCCCGCAGTACCGTCAAAAGCTGGCACAGATGGCGTGATCCGGTCTCACGCAGGCGGATAGAGGGTTTTCCGCAACGGAAAGCCCTCTTTTTGTGTGCCTTGCATTTTTCCTGTATCGGGCGTTAATCCATAGGCATTATGACGAATTGTAAAAGTCTGCAAAGTAGCATAAATACGGTGTTTCTGATATAATCTTTATCAGAAGGGACACTGATTCATGGCTAAATACACAGAGGAAGAACTGAATACTTTATCCAAAGAGCAGCTTGTGAAGCTTTTCTGCTCCCAGCAGGAACAGCTCGACAGCATGAACAGGAATCTCGAGGCCATGATAGAGCAGATCCGCATAATGAACCAGAACAGGTTCGGACGTCATACAGAGCGTCTGGATCAGATAGAGGGACAGCTTTCACTCTTTAACGAGGCAGAATGTACGGCAGATACGGATGATGACGATCCGGAAGATGAAGAGACCGTAATCGTAAAGCGAAAAAAGAAAAAGAACAAGCGCAAAGAGGACTTCAGGGATCTTCCAAAAGAATCTCATCCACATCCACTTACAGATGAACAGCTTGACGCATTTTTTGGCAAAGGATGCTGGCGTAGGATGAAATCCGAGGAATATATACGTCTGCGCTGCAAGCCGGCAGAATTCACCGTAGAGGAGCATACCGTAGATGTAGCTGTCGGGACAGACGGTGATCACCAGGATGAGTTTCTCCGGGGTGACAGACCGAAAGACCTGATGGACAGATGCATCGCCACACCATCTGTCATGGCAGCCATACTCAATGCCAAGTACACCAATGCGATGCCTCTGAACAGGATTTCCGAAGAGTTCCTTTCAAATGGCATCAACATAT
>Ga0256406_1004092_pt1 | contig 17190 bp, 14 predicted proteins | sample RumenRJG_03DNA_FD_185986 | JGI IMG/M metagenome (GOLD analysis project Ga0256406, IMG submission 185986) | Bovine rumen microbial communities from Lethbridge, Alberta, Canada - RJG_03 | ecosystem: Host-associated > Mammals > Digestive system > Stomach > Rumen | place: Canada: Alberta | collected...
CTGTCGACAAACGGGTCGGGAAGGCCCTCGGTCACCTCGCGGCCCTCGTAGTCGTACGACTTATGGTTGACATAGAGCACGGGCACGTTGATATTCCCCACCCTGTGTCCGAGAATATACACAGCCACCATCGGGATGCCGTAGGGCGGGCGCAGCTCCTCTTGCACCATATTTTCCTTGTTGGCATATTGGGCGCCGAGATACTGCCGGAAGCGCAGGGTCTCCGTGTCCAGCCACGTCTTCTGCAGCTCGATGAGAATCAGGCGCAGTGACCCGTCGTCCTGACGGACGCGCGCCCCGAAATCGATGCGGAACATGGAGATGTTGTCACGGTAGCCGTTGGTGTACTCGTTACGGCGTATCTGAACCTCCGCCACCTCTTTCTTCAGCAGTGCGGAAAGAACAGTGCGGGCGATACGCTCGTCCTCCATCAAATACTTGAAGACGGAGTCATAGATGGGATTTGCTACACGGATAATCATAATGCGGCACGGTTTATATTCACAGTTGTTCTTTACGGACAAAGATAAAGAATAATGTTGGAATAAGCAAGCAAATCACAGAAAATAATGTGTACAGCGGATAATGTCCGTGGAGATGTACGCCAACGGTGGCAGTGTAGGTGGTCATCACCACCGACACCTTTTTCTCTTCCATGCTGATTATTACTTTTGTTCCAGTATATGCAGTTCGTTTCCTCCTATTCTCGACGCGATGACCGAGAAGCTGCTATTGGCTGTTCCGTAGATGCACTTGGTGCGGGCCAGTGTGAACATCACGGCAACGGCGGCTTGTATGCCTTCTACCGGCATGCAATGCCCAGTCCTGAAACCAGTAGATGCGAAGCCTTCCCCCCTACGGTCTGCGACAGGTGATACGCTGAGGCCACAGCGCGCAGTCGGTTGCCTAAGCCTCCCGACGGTACAAACACCAGCTCTCCGTTGTTTTTATCTTTTATCATTTAACTTTTAATTTAATCCATTGCTTATTGTAATGACTGGGCTTCTCACCCTCAAGCCTTACAGCAAAGATAATTATTATCATGCAATTATTGCTTTATAATAATTGCTTTATAATAATTATTAACGCTAACCAGCCGAAAGCGCTATCACCGAAATTAGAATTACCCATAGATGTATTTCCATATCCACAGCAAGAATCCTCTAATCAGCCTTTATCGGCTTGCAAGGGCTGAATCATATAAATCCTTAGAAGAAGTATTAAATACGCTTTATCCCAACAGAAACTGCCCATACAACACGCCATTGTAAATCAAAAGGTAGACAGCGAGGAGCAGCGTGAAGACACGGAGGGTAACGAGCGAACGGTCGTGGAGGCTGCGGAAGAGATAAGCCACAGCGATGGGTATGACGAAGAGCCAGTGGGCACTCATGATATAGGCTTCGTTGAGCCCAAAGCCAAGGATGAAATGAATCACCATGTCGAAGCCCATGAACGACAGCGCCAGCCATAGGAAGCGGCTGCGGCGACCGACCCACACACCAGCGAGGAAGAGCAACAGCACCAACGCCTCCACCACATAGTTGATGGCGTAGCTGTAGTGCACGATGACCGGGCGGCTGACCAACACATCGCCGAGCAGATGGTCGGAGTGCAGCTGTATCGGTTCACCGCAGATATTCTCTATCAAGCTCCATCCGCGCGGCGTCGAGACGTCAGTCCATTGAGAGAACTCACCGTGCCCCATCGGTTTACCAGCATGTACCACGGAAGCCTTGCGATTGTTACGCGCCGTTTTCTGCGAATCTTTCTGCGCCACGATAGCCATCGCCGTCTTTCGGATGAGCGCGGTATCTTTGGTCTTCATCGTGTCGGCGACCTGCTGGTAGGTCTTGGCTTCCTGTTTCTTGTGCCGCTTCACCTTTGCCACCTGCCGCGCAACGTAGTTGGGCCGCTCAAACGTCTTCCACTCCCATCGGGCAAAGCCCCAGATGACGAGCGACGAGACAATGATGACCAAGAGATTAGTTGGTCGCCAGAAGCGCTTGCCGTTGGTGAACCAGTTGCCTAAGAATACCTTGATGCCGTTGTTGAGCGAGATACCTGCGGTGACGATGAAGAACAGCACCGTCTGCCACTTGGTGAACGGATGGTGGGCTTTCATCTTGCGACCGGCTACATAGAGCGTGAGAAGCAGCATGAACATCGAGAGACAGAAATGGTCGGGTACGCTGATGGTCACCGTCGTATAGCCGAACGAGAACAGCAATGCGCTGAGCAGCGTGCTGTCCATCGGTCCCAGCCCCACCACCTCACGCATGATGCGGCGCAGGAGAATGAAACTGTAGAAGCCACAGAACACCAGGATGATAGCCATCAGAATGCTGGCCCAGTTGAAGCCTGTGAGGTCAATCAATACCTGATTGAGCTGACTGGGGAGATACATGAAGAACGCCAGGAGCGGATGACGGTAGATGTTGTAGCCCGTGCACCACCGCGTGAGCACCACATAGCTCAACGGATCGAAGCCGGAGATGTGGAAGGTTTTGATCACCAAACTCCGGTAGTGATTCGACAAAGGGAAGAAGCTGTTGGCGTAGGTGCACACCACCAGCACATTCCACAACACGACGTAGGCCAAGGCACCCACGGCGGGCCATCGCTCCTCACGCTTTATCTTGAAAATATAGAAAGGATTCATCATCGTTAATTCTTATCGATTAGGCTCCATCATCACCGCTCCATCTCTATCGCTTCAGAAAGAATCTGACCAACAGGAAGTTGACGGGTACGCAGATGCAGAACATCGGGATAGGCGCCAGCGCCTTGGGTACGCCGAGCCAGAGGAAGAGGTTGAGCGTGAGCATCTGCAGCAGGTAGTTGACCACATGACTGAACAGGAAGCCGGCGCCCTTCTTGGCGTTGGCCTTCACGCGGAAGGTGAAGCGCGTCGAAGCGAAGAAGTTAAACACGAAGCTCACGACATAACCCACGGTCATCGCCGCACTGCTCCAGAAATGCTGACGCGCTGCGGGCAGGTCGTCGCTCATCAGTTGGATGAGCAACCAATAGATGCCATACTGCAGCAACGTCGCCGTGACGCCCACGATGCCGAAGCGCACCACCTCGCCCAACTGCGTCCGACGGTCCGGTGGCAGGTTGTCTATGATTTGCTTTATACGCACAGTTTCCGTTTGGTTTATAGCTGTTTATAGTGGCGCTCGTCGGCAAAGTCGAGCATTTCGCGGTCACCACGGCTGTCGCCATAAGCCACGACAAAATAGTCCTTGCGCGATTGCCGCAACTCGGGCCGCACAGCCAGCAACCGTCTCACCTTCTCAGCGCCATAGCAGTTGGGCGTAGTGAACCGCCCCGTCAACCGACCGTCGACAACACCCACCTGCGTACCGACCACCGTCACCGCCATATCACCGAAGAACGGCTTCACCCAGTTGTCGATGCTCGCGCTCACCACCACCACGTCGTCGCCGTTGAGCAACGCCTGGCGCAGCGCCTGCCACGTCGACTGACGCCGCAGCGACTCGCCCCACTCGTCGACGAACCAGCGGCAGAACTCATCGAACATCTCTACCGGCATACCCTTGAAATAGAAACTGAACAACCGCTCCTTCGTGCGGCCGTTGTCGACTAAATGGAGCTTCATCAGCACCAGCAGCGGCGAGAACAGCAGCAGCGCGAAGATGAGGTAGCCGGTGCCGCGGGCAAAGCGCAGCAGGGCGATGAGCGTATCGGCCGTGGTCAGCGTACCGTCGAAATCGAAGACGACAATCTTTTTCATAACAATCGATAATCTTATATCACATAGATAATCACGAGGAAGCTCAGCACCCACGCCACGACGATGAGTTGGATGAAGCGGTCGCGCAGCAGCACCTTGGTCGGGTCGCCGCTCTTCTTGTCGACCACCGCCAATTGGATGTAGCGCAGCAGACCCACCAACACGAAGATGGTAGTCAGGTAGAGGTAGTCGGAATGGAAGCGCGCTATCACCTCAGGGCTGACCGTGTACATGATATAACACACGAGCATCACCGACCCCGTGATGGTGAGCGACTGATCCATGAACTCGCGGTTGTAGCGTATGGTGTTCTTGCGTGGCGCCTCACCCGTGGCCTCCATGCGCAACACATCGTCGCGCCGCTTGGCAAAGCTCATGAAGAGCGTGATGAGGAACGTCATCAGCACAATCCATTTGCTGCATACCATGCCGGTGGCGATGCCGCCAGTGAGCAGCCGCAGCACGAAACCGAAGGCCACCACGCACACATCGATGATGGCATACTGCTTCAGCCGCATGCAATAAGCCAGATTGAGCAGCCAGTAGAAGCCGATAAGCCCCAAACAGCCGAGTGTCGTCTCCGTCGCCTCATTCCCCGTTGTCGGCAAGACATCTTTCCCCACCGATGGCACTAACAAGAGCACCAGCGTCGTGGCCAGACCCAATACGAACATGAGCATCATCAGTGCGTAGGCCTGACGGATGGTGATGGCGCCCGAGGCAATGGGGCGGTGGCATTTCACGGGATGGCGGCGGTCGTCGTCGACGTCGTGGATATCGTTGAAACAATAGATGCTCGAGGCGGTGAAGCAGAACGCCATAAAGACGATGATACCCCGCACGAGGCTGTCACCCTGGAAGATGGCACCACCGAAGAAGGCGGGCAGGAACACGAAGGCGTTCTTAATCCATTGCTTCGGCCGGATGAGTTTCACGAGGGCGGCCGCCGACCCCGTCTGTTTTATATCTTGCATAAGCGTTCAAGTTGTTTACTGATCAGCGTCACTATCTTCATCAATATCCACGCCAGCGGCAGTGTGATGGCCGTACAGACGAGGAACGTGGGCCAGTAGCTCCAGCTCTTGGGCAGGTAGTCGAGCACGAAGTGCAGGTGGATGAGGTAGCACTCCAGACTCAGCGACCCCACCCAGGCGAGCGCGGTATTGAACCACGATGGCATACGCCTGAGGATGCGGTTGAAGATGAGGATGGAGGTGATGGTCAAGGGAATGTAGAGCATGCGCTCGACGAAGAGCGGAAACTGTCCATGCCGCACTTGCTCGAGGAAGAAGCATGAAGCGAACGTCATCAGAAACATAATCCACAGCATCCAGATGCCCTGTCCGTCGATGGTATCCTTACGCCTCACCGACTCGCCCATGTTGATGCCGATGAAGAAGATGGGCACACGGCTCCAGAAAATCTCGAGATGGCCCACGGCGGCGTGGATGGGCGTCACCCACTGCACCAGAATGCACCACATAATCATCACTACGGGCAGCCAGCGGTAGACGGGATGCTTGCGGATGAGCGCCATATAGGGCGGCGCAAAGAGGTAGAGCATCATGATGGCGGGGATATACCAGAAGTCGAGCTCGTCGTAGCGCCAGAAGTTCCAGTTGAAGAGAATCTCACCCAACAGGTTCACCAGCGAGGCCACGTCGTGCACATGGATGCGGGGAATGAAATAGAGGCAGGCAATGATGAGCCACGCCGGATAGATGCGGATGAGGCGACGGAAATAGAAATGGCGATAAGACGGCGTCTTCGTCCACGAGAACCACAGACCGATGCCGCTGAGGAAGAGGAACATGTCGACGCCGAGGTTGCCCATGCGTCGCAATCCGTAGAAGGTATCCCACCGCGCCAAATCAACGTGGAACATGATGATGATGAGCATGGCGATGCCCATCAGCGCCCCACGGAAACGGGAGATATTGGCCAGTTCGATGTCGGGTATTCTCATAGCTTCGGATTAGGTATTTTCCGCATCACTTCCTTCAAGAGCCATGCCGCGCCAAGTGCTGCGATGACGTAAAGCAGCAAGCCGGCATACATGTCGCCCTGACGCGAGATGGGAATGAAGATTTTACGGATGGTGGGATGGATGACGAACAGGGCTGCCGACACACTGCCGAGCCATTCCAGCACATACCACAGTGCATGGCTCAGACGCTGCCAGGGCAACTGCTCGACGGTCTTAATGAAATAGACCGACGCATAGCACACCAGCGCCGGTACAATCATCCACGACCAGAAGCTCTCGCTGGCCGCTACGATGAGGAACGATGTCACGACCCAACACATCAGCATCGAACCGAAGTTCATTCTGATGAGCATAATCTTCTCGCCATAGCGGGCAAAGAGCAGACCGAGACCGAAGGGCAGCATGCCGCCCATGAAGTTGTAGCGCCAGCGGTTCAAGGGCTCGCCCTCGGGGTCGAGGAAGAGCTGCACCCCCGTACACACCACCATCAGCGCCACCGTCCAGCCCCAGTGGCGGCGGTAGAGCAACAGCCGATAAACGATATAGAGCTGGAGCATCAGACCGAAGAACCAGAACGGACCTGGCCAGATGTTATGGTCGGGACTGGGGTAGAGGTTGTTGACCATCGCCAACTGTCCGACAATCTGCGCCACGGTGTAGTGCCAACGACCCGGTGTGATGGCGTCGACGAGGATAAAACAGATGAAGCCGACAATCATCATCTTGAACAGCTTCAGGAAATGGTAGCGGACAAACGAACCGGCGGGTGCTGTCTCACTGCTGCTGCCGTATTTCCGCTCCAAGCCGAAAGCGCTGAGGAACAGGAACATCGGCACACCGTAGTGGCCGAAGAACGACAGCAGGTGCATGGGATAGAGCGCGTCGATATGGGCCGAGACCTGTGCCAGCCAGTCGACATTATGTTGGAAATACTGGTATTCGTTCTCCTTGACCACGGGATTGAGCCAGTGGCAGTAGTTGTGCAGGAAGATACCGAGGATGGCCAACCCACGCAGTGCGTTGCATTCCGAGCGGGTGAGCAAGTCTTTGTTCATGCCTATTTGTCTTTATTTGCTTCGTTTTCCTTCTCGCGCATGGCTTGGTCGCGCAGCTTGTCGTAGTCGGCCGAGTTTTTCAGGATGCGCGGGCGCATCTCGTTGTAGTCGGGCGAGAGCAGGTTGTATTGCGGATGATAGCTTTTCGTGGAGATGCCGGCGAGCCACACAAGCATGTGAGGCAGCGCGTCGGTCATGAAGCGCTTGTCGCTGGCGTCCTTCACGGCCTTGAACACCTCGGGGTGGGTCACGGCATAGCGGTGGGAGCAGTAAATCCAGAACGGCACCTCAAACTCATAGTGGGCCAGCGGCCAGTCGACCTCAGCCGAGTGGTTGCGGCAGACGATGTTGCGGCCGGGCTCATAGATTTCCTCGCCGTGGTCGGGCATATAAATGACGATGGCGTTCTGGTTGGCGAAGCGCCTCACTATCTGGTCGACGATGGAGTCGTTGTAGAGGCAGGCGTTGTCGTAGTTGGCAATCATATTCAGCCGCCGGCGGTTGTTGCTGATGTCGGGGCGACGCTCCACGTAGTCGTCGGCGGTGAACTTCCGGCGGTCGCGGGGGTAGCGGGTGTTGTAGCTCACGTGCTGACCGATGAGGTGGAAGATGATGAGGTTGTGGCCCTTCAGGTCAATCTTTCCGTCTTTCAGGAAGCGGTCGTAGTCGGCCAGCAGTCCGTCGTCGAAGGGATGCAGCTCACTGTTGCGCACGTCAAACTGCGCCTTACTCAGCGTGGGATTGTTGAGGAAGAACCCGCCGGAGAAGTCGTATACGGCCTGCTTGGCCTCGGGCAGGAACTGGTTGGTGAGGAACGTCACCTTGTAGCCGGCCTTGCGGAAGAGCTCGGGAAAGAGGGGATAGTCGCACCACTCGCCCTTCTCGCCGATGACATGCATCGACAGCACGTTCTTAAACACGAAGCTCGTCAGGTTCCAGCACGATACCACGTCGTCGAACTTCGTCAGCAGTCCGCGGCGCTCGATCCTGCGCTGACGCGGCGTGTCCTTGACGTCGTAGCCGTAGAGCTGGCAATGGGAACGGCTGTAGCTCTCGCCGATAATCAGCACGATGTTGGGCGAGCGGTAGCTGCACGAGTCCACCTTCGCGGCATTCGATGCGGCGATGCAGCGCCCCACCTGCTTCGAGGCCAGCTCGTTGCTGTAGATGCTGAACGCCAGGCGGTAGACGGGCAAATAGAACTCGCCGTGGTCGGGCTCGGTCAGGATATGCTCCACCTCGCCGATGGTGGGGGCGGTCATCAGGCGCGTCATGCCTTTCTTGTTCTGCCAACTGCTGCAGACGCTCCACACCAGCAACACGACGACGGCCACCATCGACACATGGGTGATGCGGTAGCGGTCGGCGAAGGCACTGACCTTGGTGAAGAACGGCTTGACCAACTGACTGTAGTTGATCTTGAACAGCCGACAGAGTTTCTTGCGCAGGGCAATGACGGCGTGGGCCACCATCAGCAACACAATCCAGCCGATGGGCGACAGCAGCACGTCGAAATTGAGATAGGTCCTGAAGAACTCACCGGCCTCGCGGCTGTCGGTCTCGCCCACGAGCAGGAGCATCGACGGATTGATGGTCGTGCCGAACTTCCAGAAGCAGAACACGTCGGTGATGGCGACGCTGTAAAGCACGACATAGAGCAGGCGCCGCACCCACACGCGTATCTTCCGCGGAATGAGCGACAGCACCACACACGCCACATAGGTGTCGAGGAAGAGTTCAAGCCAGAGGTTGTCATATAGCTTGGCACCCTTGGTATCGGGCAGTGTGAGCACGGCGCACAGCACGCCCAACACGTACATGGAGACGAAGAAGACGCCGTTGTCAATGAACGGCCGCAACAGCCAATGCCCTACCCGCTTCAAAGTTTTCATCGTTATTTAATGCATGTTTATTCCGTGCAAAAATAGCATTAATTATTCACACGACAAAGGGAAAGACGAAATATTGTGAGTTCTTGGGGGAGCGAATGGGGATTATGGGGTTGATGGGGTGAATGGGGTTGATGGGGTGAATGGGGAGAGGGGGAGGCTGCAGTTTATTATTTCAGCCCCTGCAGCAGCGTGAGGGCGTCGGGCGAGCTGGGACGGGGAGCGTCGTAGACGAGGAGGCGCCCCTGCTTGTCGTAGACGAGGAAGTGGGGGATGCCGCTGACGTTGAGCGCCTCAGCCAGACGACCGTTGGCGTCGTGGAGCTGCAGACCGGTGAGGCCCAGCGAGCGCTTGCGCCTGAGCCACGCCTCGCGCGACTGGTCGATGGAGATGGACACGAAGGCCACGGGCAGGTCCTTGCAGGCCGCTTCCAACTTACGCAACGACGGAATCTCCTTGATGCACGGCACACACCACGATGCCCAGAGGTCGATGTAGACGTAGCGTCCCTTGAGCGAGGCGAAGTCAAACGTCTGCCCCAAGCTGTCCTTCAAGACGACGACCTCAGGGAACGGCTGACCGCTGACCGTGCTGAGCCTGGCGGTGAAGTCGTTGACGAGACTGGCCGGCAACTCGTATTTCTCCACGGCCTGGCGCACCTGCCGCAGGCCGCTGACGTAGTCCTTGGCGTAGTCGTACTGCCTGATGAACTGCTGCACGAGCGTGGTGCCGACGCGACGGCGCAGGGCCTTGGTCTGGTAATGGTCGTAGAGATAAGCCAGACGGGCGCCCAACGAGTCATGGGGCAGCGTGTGGAGGATGATGCGCGGCGTATCGTAGAACATGGCGGCGACCGCATTGTCGAGCACCGCTTGACCGTCGGTCCAAGGCAGCGGGTCCTTCGGATAACGCGTAATCCAAAATCCGGCAGCCGACGTATAAGCCCAGGCACGCAGGTAACTGGTCACCGCTGCGTTGGGGCGAAGCACGGTGATGAGCGAGTCGGCCACGGTGAGGTAGCCACCGGCAAGCGCTTTCACCTCATCGGGCGTAGCTTGCTGACTTGTCTCCCACAGCGCACGGCTGCGGCGGTAGACATCCTCGTTGAAAGCCGACAGCGCACGGTTGTTGGCATCGCTCTTGTTGGTCAGGCACCCGTCGGCGTCGAGGTTGAGCTGCAGCTTCGTCTTCCCGTCGAGCCACACCGGCAGGATGAGCTGACGCCGGTTGGCCACCCCCACGAAGTGGCTCAGGCCACGCAGCGAGGCCGCCACGGTGCCCACCACTTTACCCTTACTCACCACGATGGAGTCACGGCCCTGTCCGCCAACCGGCATCACGAAGATGCTGGTGGGCAGGGGCGAGACGCCTTTGATGGTGCCTTTGAGCGTGAGCGGCGACGGCTGCGCTTGGTCGGACTGCGCTGCAACGGCGGTCGGCGCAGCAATGGCGGTGACGGCCACGAACAGGGCCGCCACCCATCTGTTGAGTCTCATCATTGTGCTACACTGGGTTTATAAAGCACGGCCGAGATGCGGTCGGCGCAGTTCTTAAAAGACATGTAAGGCTCCACCTTGCCGTGGTTGGTCGTACTCAGACTACTGGCGTTGAAGATGTAGAAGTTGCCGCGGTGGGTCGTGGGGTCCATCGTGGTGACATACACCTGCTCAAACGACGTATAAGACGAGAGCGAGGTCACCACCTCATCGCCGAAGTCGTACACCCACTCGTCTTTCTTCGGGAAGGCGAAGGTGCCGTCGGTGAGGAAGACGTAGAGCTTGTTGTCGGCCGTGTAGAAATGGCGGTGGTACTTCACCGATACGGGCATGAAGGCGCCCTGCTCGGGCACAGCCTCATCGCCGGTGAGCGTCAGGTCCTGCCGCGTGAAGTAAGCGGAGTCGATGTTGGAGTTCTGCACGTTGGTGTACAGATGCCAGTTGTTGGCGTTGTCGGCGTCGTGGCTGATGATGTAGGTGGGCAGCACGTAAGTGCTTGAGCTCCACGTATCGCCGTGCATGGCGGTAATCAGCGTCTGCCCCTTGAGCAGGTTGCCCGATCCGATGAACGGTGAGGTGTAGCCGTAATAACTATAATAAGCGTTGAAACCGCACACTTCCGGCTTCTCATAATCGAGATACAGCGAAGTGGTGGTGCGCCGGTTGTACTGGCTATACTGCGTGACGAAGATGTCGTCGAAGGGGTAGCCTACGAAGTAACTGTATTCGAAGGGGAACATATACTGCAGGTTGCAGTGTACGTACTTGCCCGTCGCACTGTCGTAGGCAAAGGGATAAGGCACACTGGTGTCGCCATTCTGGAACTTCGTGGCCTTGAAACCCGAATAGATATCGCCGAAGCTGATGTTCGACACCAAGGTGAAGGTGTTGGGGTCGAGGAAGTAGCAGCGGTTCTCGTCGGCTACCATCACGCGGTTGATGGTCGTGGGGTAAGTGAGGGTTCCGAGCACGGCGTTGAGCAGCCTGCCGGTCTTGAGGTCGGGGTTCATGCGCTCAATGCAATGCTCCATCACCATACTGGTCACGCCCAGTTTCTTCTCGGCCGTAGTAGGTATCTTCACAAACGCGAGGTTGCCCTTGCCCGTGTCGTCGTTGGACACCAGCACGAAGCCGCGCTCGAAGGTGCGGTTGATGTTGATCTGATAGTCGGCTGTCTGCCCCTGCTTGCCGTCGGTCACGGTGAGGTGGGCGTAGTAGGAACCGCCCTCGGTGAACAGGTGGCGCAGCGTCTTGGTGCTGTCGACATCGGCCAAAGCGCCCTTCACGCCGTTGGTGAGGGTGCCCACCTGCCAACGGTAAGTGAGCTGCGTGGTGTCGCCGCCGTAGGTCACCTTCGGGGTGATGACGGCCTCATCGCCGAGGTTGAAGTCATATTCCTCCATGGTGGAGCTGCCCGCCCCCTCGAGGGTGAGGCTGCTCAGACGCGACTCGTCGGCGTAGGTGCTGTCGTCAGTGATGCAGGAGGTGGGTATCAGCACGACGAGGGCCAGCGTGGCGAGCGCAGACAGTTGCTTGATATGTCTTTTCATCATTGTTGCTTATTTAATGGATTTGCGGCACAGTCTGCCATGTAATCTGATCCTTGGTATCGTTGTACATCGGGATGAGGACGTACTGGATGAGGAAGTTGTCGTACATCGACAAAGGTCCACGCATGGAACCGGCTTTGACGAAGTAGTCGCCGTAGGCTGCAATCATCTCGTCGTAGACGCTCTTGTTGGCCTTGGGCGCAAGGTCGTAGAAATACTTGAAGAAGAGCTGTGCGTTCTCAAACGAGTACTCGGGCAGCGGCTCATACGTTGCCCACCAGTCGGGGCGCTGCGTAGGGCGGATGTCGGAGTAGGTGATGGTGAAGTCGCGCTGGCCCTCGGGACGCAGGTCTTCGTTCTCGGTGATGCGCAGGCGGAGCTTGAACTTGCGCTGCTGTATCGTCGGGTCGTTGTTGCGGAGCAGGTGTACGCGTGCCGTGGTGGTGATGGAGTCCGGCTCAAGCACCACGGGGTCGACGGTATAGTGGGTGCCGGACACCATGTCGGTGGAGTCGGCCACCGGCTCCAGGTCGACAGTGCGCGCCGTGCGGCCGGGCATGCCCATCAGGCTGATGGGCAGACTGACCACATGCTCGGTGGCGATGTCGTAGTTGAAGGCGTAATCGATGATGGAGTCGTTGACGCCGCTGGCGTTGAGGTAGTTGAAGAACACGGCATCTTTCTGACTCGTGTCGTATACCTTGTAGTCCTCGTCAGTGCAGGCCGTAGCGAAGAGGCCCGCGGCAAGGAGGAGCAGATAGGAATGCTTGAATATATTCATGATGGTATCGTCAAAGTGAGTTTATCTGTACTGGTATTCCTCTTCGGGGATGGGGAGCACATAAATCTTGTCCGAGGCCGGCAGGGTGAGCGACTTGAAATTGGACTGTATGTCCTTGTTGAGACGCTTCATGTTGTACCACACCTGGCCCTCGCCGAAGAGCTCCTTATGGTATTCGTTGTAAATCATGTCGGCGGTGAGCGTCTGCTCGGCGGTGAGGGCGGGCAGACCGCGCGACATGCGCTCCTGGTCGAAGTAGCCGCGCGCCTTCTCCATATTGGTGCTGAGGAAAGCCTCGGCAGCGATGAGGTAGAGCTCCGACGAGTGGATGAGCGTCACGCCGGGAATGTAGTTGGAGCGGCCGTCGGGCTGGGCGCCGTTGGTCTCGAGCTCATAGTAGTCGACGAGCTTGAGGAAGGTGGCGTAGGCACCCGACTGCACGAAGTGGGTGAGGCGGTAGTCCTGCGCCGTAGCCTCCACGTCGAGGGTGTAGAGCGTGGTGTAGGGCAAGAGGTGAGCCGAGCCGCTGCCGTCGTAGTAGGGGTTGTAGCTCTGGTAGCTCTGATATGTGTAGAGATAGTTCTGGCAGGTCTCCAGGTAGGAGGCCGAGTACACGCCGAAGATGGTCTCCTTGGGCGACAGCCGGCCGGCCAGGTAGTCCTGCACCTCGGTGGGCTCGACCAAGGGGAAACAGCCGCTTGAGATGACCTTCTCGGCGTAGGCGCCGGCGTTGGCCATGTCGCCCTTCATCCAATACACGCGCGCCAGCAGGGCCTGCACGGCGTAGAGGTTGCAGTGGGTCTCACGGTAATTGGTGAACTTGTCGTACTGGCTATTGCTGCGGGGATAGGCCATGAGCGTAGCGTCTTGGCTGAGCAGCGTCTCAGCCTCACGCAGGTCGGCGATGATGCGGCGGTAGTCCTCGCCAACGGTGAGGAAGGGGTTGACGGTCTTGGAATACGACGTGGCATAGGGGATGCCGGTCTTCGTGGTGTCGGTCGGAGCGAAGAGGCGCAGCATGTCGAAATGGAGCATGGCCCTCACGCCGAGCATCTCACCGCGGTAGAGGTTGTAGTACTTCAGGCCGCTGCCCTTGTCGGCGAGGTTCTCCAACACGTTGTTGGCATAGCCGATGGTCTGGTAAGCCTGGGTCCAGATGTTGCTGAGCTCCTGCTTGACGTAGTCGTTGGTGTAGTCGTAGGAAGCCATGGCCGACATGGTGGTGGAGGTGCACTGCAGGTCTTGCGCCAGCACCTCATTGACACCCCAGAGCAGGTCCTTGCCGTAGAGCGAGGTCTGCTGCAGCGAGCCGTAGACGCCGTTGATGGCATCCTCGAAGCCACTGGCGTCGGAGAACTGGTCGTTCTCCACCTTTTCTGACTTGGGGCGCACGTCGAGGAAGTCGTTGCATGAGGCAAGGAGCATCACGCCGGCGGCACCTATAAGCGTTAACTTGAATATCTTGTTCATCATAATTGGCTGAGATTAGAATGTTACACTGACCGAAGCGTTGACGCTGCGCGAGTAGGGATACGATGTACCACGCTCGTACTTGGCCGTGGTGAGGCGGAAGAGGTCGGACAGACCGAGGCTGACGTACATCTTCTGCAGGTGGAGCTTCTGTAGCAGCGACGAGGTCATGTCGTAGGTGAACTGCATGCTCGAGAGCCACAGCTCGTTGTCTTTCTCCACGAAGCGGTCGCTGTAGTAATAAGATGTGCCGCCGGTGGTGCTGATGTCGAGGTAAGGCACCACGTCGCCGGGCTGCTTCCAACGGCCGTTGAAGGCGCGCACGTCGGCGTTGTAGCGCGGATTGATGTTCTCAATCTTTGCAGCGCGGGTGGAGTTGTAGAGGTCGCCGCCGAAACGGTAGGAGAAGTTGACGGTCATCGACAGCCGCTTCCAGCGGAGCAGCGACGAGACGGCGCCTTGCAGCGCAGGGTTGGTGTCGCCGCACGACACCTGGTCGTCGGCGTCGTAGGTGTAGGTGTAGGATCCGTCTTTCTTGATGAAGATTTCCTTACCCGAGGCGGGATCGATGCCGGCTGAGCGCACGGCATAGATGGCCGTCGGCGACTCGCCCTCACGGTACTGCACGAGGGGCGACGACGAGACGGTCTGACTGCCGTTGGCCTCGTTCATGCGGCGCAGGGCGTCGGAGATGTTGTTGATCTTGGTGCTGGTGTGCAGGCCGTTGACCGACAGCGTCCACTCCCAGTCGCGCTTGCTGATGATCTTACCCCACAACGAGAACTCAATACCGTTGCTGGACTGCGATCCGAGGTTGTCCTTGACCGATGTGGTACCCGACGAGGGCGGCAGCGAGAAGTCGATGAGCATGTCATCGGTGTTCTCATGATAAACGTCGAAGTTGACGTTGAGGCGCTCGCCGAAGAACGATGAGGTGAGGCCGACGTTGAACTTCTTCGTGGTCTGCCACTTCAGATCGGGGTTGGGCATGGTGATGGGCACAGCGCCAACGCCGGTATAGGTGGCGAAGTCGGACGAATACTTATAGGTGGCGATGGCCTGATAGGCGTTGAACTTCACCGAACCGGTGTAGCCATAGCTGCCACGCAGGCGCAGGGTGTTGACCCATCCGAGCTTCTTGATGAAGTCCTCGTTGTGGAGGTTATAGCCGAGGCCCACCGACCAGAAGGGGGCGTAGCGATGGTTGGAGCCGAACTTCGACGAACCCGATACGCGGTAGGAACCGTCGATGATGTATTTGTTCCACAGGGCGAAGTTGGCGGCGGCAAACCAACCGACGCTCGAGGCGAGCGACTCGGAACCCGTCGGATAAGATCCTGTGGGATAGGCCGATGCGTAAGCCAAGTCGGCCAAGTCGTCGCTGAGGAAGCCGGTGCCCTGGGTGAGCACCGACGAGGCGTCCTCGTGCTTGATCTCACCGCCGGCGTTGAGCGTAAGCATGGTGCCGCGGTCGTCGAAGGTCTTAATCCAGTTACCCACGAGCTTGGCGCTCCACGAGTCGTCCTTGGTGTTGGTCAGCGAGTAGTTGCCGCGCTGCGTGAGGTTGGTCACGTTGGCGTAGGTGTTGCTCTCGGGCGAGGTGAACACGTCGCTGCGGCCGCGGGCGCTGGTGTAGGAGCCTTGGGCGGTGAGGTAGAGGTTGGGCTTGAAGTTGTAGCGGGCGTCGAGCGAAATGGTCTCGGTGCGCGTCTCGCTCTTGTTGAACGAGCCCAGCGAAGCCTCGTAAAGCGGGTTGTTCATGTTGTACGACAGACTGCGGCGCAGGTTGCCCTCCTCGTCGTAAGGCGAGTCGTAGGGGTTGGCGCGCAGGTAAGACGAGAAGCTGCCGTACTTGGAGTTTTTCACGTTGAGCTGCTGGTGGTTGGCGCGGAGAGTCAGCACGAGCTTGTCGATGGCGTGGTAAGAGAGGTAGATGCCCAGTCCGTAGCGGTTGCGGGCGTCGTCCTTCATCACGCCGTTGGTCATCGAGAGGTCGGCCGTGAGGTTGTAGTCGAGGCCCGACCCGCGGCCGGAGACGCTGAGCGAGTGGTTGTGGGAGAAGCTGTTGCGCACGGGCTTGCTCTTCCAGTCGGTGTCCTGACCGGCGCTCACGAGGGCGAGCTTGTTGTAATAGCTCTGGTCGAGGCTGCCGTCGGTGGTGGTGTAGAGTCCGGCCAAGCGCTCAAACTCCAGCTTCTGCGCAGCGTTCATCAGGTCGTAGCTGCCAAGGTCGGCGAAGCTCAACTGCGGGGTGAACGTATAACGAACGCGCACGGGCGCCTGCGACACGCGCTTGCGCTGGATGACGATGACGCCATTGGCGGCATTCTCACCATAGAGGGCTGTGGCCGACGCATCCTTGAGGATGTCGACGCGCTCAATATCGTGAATGTCAATATCATAGAGATTCTGCAGCGACGACTCCACACCGTCGATGACCACGAGCGGCGTGTTGAGTCCGGTCTCGTTGCCGGTAGCCAGCGAGGTGGTGCTGCGGATGACGAGGTCGGGCACCACGTTAGGGTTGGATCCGGCGGCGTTGTTCTGCGTGATGGTCATGGAAGGGTCGAGGGTGCTGAGGGCCTGGAAGAGGTTATTGGGCGACACAGCGAGTATCTCGTCTGACGAAATGGTGCGTGCGGCACCGGTATAGGTCTGCTTCGAACGGGTGAAGAAGCCGTTGACCACCACCTCGCCGATGCCCTTCTCATCGGCCTGCATGGTGATGCGGCCCACCTCAGCGGCAGCCTTCACCTCCACGGTCTTCATGCCGAGGTAGGAGATGACGAGCGTTGCGTTCTTTGGTACGCTGCCAATGACGAAATTACCGTCGGCATCGGTAACAGCCACATTGCTGGAGCCTTTCACCTTCACCGTAGCACCAATGATGGGTTGCGCGTCGTCAGCCGACACGACGATGCCACGGCAGGAGGCGTATGCCCTTGCCACATTGTTCTGACTGGCTTGACTGCCACTATTGGGCTGCTGGGCCAGCATGGGCGTGGACGAAGCCAACAACAACAGTGCCATGAGAAATTGTCTTTTGTGTTGCTTGTTCATGCTTTTGTATTGTTAATGTATAATAGATGCGTCTCTCTTGCTAATGCTAATTCATCATCGCGGCTTGTTTGTAGAACCAAGCCAAAGTTTTAGTTTGACTTCGCTAAGTTGAGCCTAAGATTGTATTAACTTAAACCGGAAT